>OOAZ01001952.1_pt1 | contig 12201 bp, 10 predicted proteins | sample 1671221 | NCBI WGS metagenome assembly OOAZ01 (sample SAMN06348134, study PRJEB24527) | human gut metagenome | biome: human gut; feature: ankylosing spondylitis patient; material: feces | host: Homo sapiens | place: China | collected 2015-10
ATACCCGCCAGTATTACGGCACGCTGCCGCATAACGCCAAAGCCATCTACCAGAAGTATCTGGGCTGGTACGATGCGAACCCGGTCAACCTGGACCCGCTCCCGCCCAGCGATGCCGCTAAGAAGCTTGTCGAATATCTGGGCAGCACGGAGCTGGTGCTCTGCAAGGCAAAAAAGGACTATGCAAAGGGCGAATATCAGTGGGTGGCACAGATCACCAAGGAGCTGGTCTTTGCAGACCCGTCCAACCAGAAGGCACGCAACCTGTGTGCCGATGCGCTGGAGCAGTTGGGTTATCAGGCGGAATCCGGTGCGTGGCGCAACGCCTACCTGATGGGTGCGGCGGAACTGCGGAACGGCAATCTGTCTGGGCGGGCCCGCACGGCGAATGGTCTCACCAACAGTATGCGAGCAATGACGGTTTCCATGCTGTTGGATTATATCGCCATTCTGACGGATGCCAACGCTGCACAGAATGATGACCTGACCTTGAATCTGACCGTAACGGATGAGAATGAACAGTTCTATGTAACCCGTAAGAATGGCGTCCTGCTGTCTTATCCCGGCGAGAACCATCCGGATGCGCAGGCTTCCGTCACCTGCAAGCGTCTGCAGCTCTTTGCATTGATGACAGGTCAGCAGGCCGGGCAGGTACAGATCAGCGGAGATCCCACTGTCCTGAAACGCCTGCTGGCATATGCGTCCAAGTTTGAAAAAACCTTCAATGTCATTGAACCGTAAAAACGATTCGGAATTTCAATTTTTTCAAAAATATCTCTGGGGCTTTGATATTAAGCTCTGTCAAGAGGGCTGGCACCGTCCAGCCCTCTCTCTTTTTGCAAAAGTTTCCCTCGCTTTTTCTTGCGCCCTGCCGAAAACAGCGTGTTTTCAAAACTTTTTGTTGACGCCACTCGATTTTTGTGGCAGCCTATCCCAACGATTTATAGCAATTCAACTTTTTGGCTGCCATATTGGAAACAAGGCAGCTGACTTCCCCTGCAGCGGCGTGAGCGCCCATCAGCAGCAAGATCTGATACGGCGCAAAATACACTCCAAAATGCTGGCAGGGAACCAGATACAATACCGTCAGCGCTTTGACCTGTTTGCGCACCACCAGTCGGCTGTCCTTTTATTTCAAACCTCCTGCTGCTTGCATCCTGCGGAAAATGCGATTATAATAAGAACCGTCCAACTCGTTTCGTACAACGTTGTACCACAATCAAAAAGAAGAGGCTCCTTATGCAGGAACAGAACATTGCACAAATGCTTGAAAATCCATTCATGCAGTACAATCACATCGAGATCGTATCGGTAACGTCGGACAGCGCCGTCATGTCGCTGGACATCCGGCGGGACACCACCAACATCTACGGTTATGTGCACGGCGGCGCATTTTTTACCATGGCCGACTGCTGTGCCGGGCTGACTGCCCGCTCTGACGGACGGCAGTATGTCACCCAGAATGCTTCGGTCAATTTCATCCACAACGTCAAAGCCGGTCACCTGACAGCCCGCGGACGGACGGTCAGCCGCCGCCGACACATCTGTGTGGTGGCTGTGGAGATCACAGACGAGACCGATGCCCTGTTATTTTCCAGCACCTTTTCCATGTACTGTATCAGCGCCGAGAGCTGACTGCTCTTTCTTCCCCGCACTGCGCACGTTTTGCGTGCCGGTGCGGGGCTTTTTTATTGTGCAGTGTATTCTGTCAGCGGCCCACAGCTCTCCCTGGGAAGATACTCGATCGGCAGCAGCCGGCTTTCCGGAGTGACAATCTGACCGTCCAGCTGCCCCAGCACCAGCTGGATGCACTCCCGCGCCATATCCTCCATGGGCAGATAGACCACGCTCAGGCTCGGGATCGAAAACGCATCGGATTCCTCCGGGCCGTTGCCTACAGCGATCAGCCGGGGCAGCTTCTCGCTGATATATCCGGCCTCAAAAAAAGCCCGCAGCGCACCGTGCGCAATGGCCGAGGAACCGCAGAACACTGCGTCCGGCAGCTGCTGCTTCCACTCATGCCTCAGCCGATGCGAAACCGCCTCGTAACCGCCTCGTATGCTGTTTTCACAATACCGGTTGGCCAGGATCGTCAACCCGTGGTGCTCCCCTTCCAGCCGGAACCCATGCATCCGGTTTTCCATCCCCTCAAAGACCGGGCTGCTCGTCAGGACTGCCGCCGTCCTGCATCCCTGATCGGCAAAAGCCCGCGCCGCCAGAGCACCCATCTTCAGATCATCCACATTGACGCTGCAATACCCATTGCAAACACGGTTGTACAGCACCACAGGGATCGGCAGTTGCGTGTCCTCCAAAAACTGCAGATCCGCATAGGACGCATTGCAAATGATGGCAGCATGGCAGTTTGCGCCACTGGTCAGTGCCTCGCTTTCCTTCAGGTGGTCGTTGACATACGGGTAGATGACCAGCCGCACCGGACGTGCCGTTTTTTCGATCTCGGCCCGCAGACCATCCCAGAAGCGGAACATCATACTGGCCCGGAAATCCTGTGCCCAGAACATGGCCACCACCAGCTCATTGGCACCGCTGCCGCCCCGCAGACTCCGGGCAGCCATATTGGGCTGGTAGCCAAGCCGTGCCGCCGCCGCAAAAATTTTTTCCTGCGTGGCCGTGCTGATCTTCCGCTCTGCCGCCTTGCCGCCCAAAACAATACTGACCGTACTGGACGAGATCCCGACCTCCTGCGCGATCTGCTTGATCGTAACCATGCTCTTCCCCACCTTTTTCTGATATCAGATTTATTGTACCCGTTTCCCTGTGTCTTGACAAGCCAAAAAAGCCTCTCTCATCTCAAACCAGCCGTTTTTGTGCACTCTGCATATTTTTCTCTTTTTCTTTTTAGTCATTTCAACAAAGTCGCATTTCTTTTCCTCCAAACTTCGTTTTTTTCTTGACATTAGTAAATCGTTGTACTACACTCAGTACGACGATTGAGTCAAACGTCGTACTGATGTTTGGCGTTGATATCACCTTTCCATCTATAAGGAGGCTATCGAATGAAGAAAGTTGCAATCGGCGGTGGCCAGGGCTTCTGGGGCGACAGCCCGGACGCGGCCATCCACATGATCCGCAATGCCGATATCCAGTATATAGGCTGTGATTATCTGGCAGAGCTGACCCTTTCCATCATGGCAAAGCAGCAGCTCAAGGACCCCACCAAGGGCTTTGCGCCCGACTTTACCACCCGCATCCTGAAGGAGGCCGGCAAGGAAGCCTGGGACAAGCACATCAAGATCTGCACCAACGCAGGCGGCATGAACATCAATGGCTGCGTGGACGGCATCCGCCAGTGGGCAGAAGGCAACAGCATGAGCGGCTATAAGATCGGTTATGTGACCGGCGATAACATCAAGGATAAGATCCCGCAGCTGCTGAAGGATGGCTGGACCTTCCCCAACTTCGACTACGACGGCAATTTCAACGATATTCTGGACAAGATCTACAACTGCAATGTCTACATCGGCCATGAGGGCATTGAGGGATGCCTGGCAGAGGGTGCCGATGTGGTCATCACCGGCCGTGCGGCTGACAGCGCCCTGTTCCTGGCTCCGCTGAAGTACGAGTTTGGCTGGGCTGCTGACGATTGGGACAATCTGGCCCGCGGCATCATGGCAGGACATCTGCTGGAGTGCGGCGGTCAGGGTGCCGGCGGCAACTATATGTACGACTGGCGCAATGTCCCCCGCATGGACGAGCTGGGCTTCCCCATCGCAGAGCTGACCGATGATACCTTTGAGATCACCAAGGCTCCCGACTGCGGCGGCATCATCTGCGAACAGAGCTGCAAGGAGCAGTTCCTGTACGAGGTCCACGATCCTGCCAACTACCTGACCCCGGATGTCAACGTGGATATCAGCCATGCTACCATCACCCAGGTGGGTGACAACCGTGTCCGCATCGGCGGCGTCAAGGGCAAGCCCCGCCCCGACACGCTCAAGCTCTGCGTGGGTTACCACAAGGGCTGGAAGACTGTTTCCATGCTGAGCTTTGCATGGCCTGATGCCTACGAAAAGGCTCAGTACTGCGCCGAGGTCATCATGAAGAAGATGCAGCGCCGCGGCATGAAAGCCGATGACATCCACATCAGCTACATCGGCCTGAACAGCCTGCATCTGGGCGTGGCCGATATGAGCGAAGAGGCGCTGAAGAACCTGAACGAGTGTGTCCTGCGCATTGCTGTGTTCAGCGAGGACAAGAGCGAGTGCGCCAAGATCATTCCCGAGATCAGCCCCCTGCAGCTGAACGGCCCTCCGGGTGCTTCCTTCTTCGGTGGCCGTGCCCGTGTGCAGGAAGTGATGGCACTGTGGCCCACCACCGTGCCTCGCGATGCTGTACAGGTCGAAAGTCACATTCTGGAGGTGAAGTAAGATGGCAGAGATCTATCTGAACGATATTGCTCACGGCCGCTCCGGCGACAAGGGCGATACCAGCAATGTCTGTGTGTATGCACGCAAACCGGAATACTATAAGATCATTGAGCGCGAGGTGACCCCCGAAAAACTCAAAGCCTACTTTGGTGACATGGTCAAGGGCGAGATCACCCGCTACGATGTGCCCAGCCTGAACGGCTTCAACTTTGTTATGAAGCACGCTCTGGGCGGCGGTGCCACCATGAGCCTGCGTCTGGACAGCCTGGGCAAATCCATGGGCAGTGCCGTGATGCGCATGAAGATCCACGTTGAGGATGGAGAGCTGTAACATGAGTGAACATATGGCATTGGAGAACCTGACAGTTCTCGACCTGACCCGTGTGCTTGCCGGCCCCTTCTGCACCATGATGCTGGCTGACATGGGCGCAAACGTCATCAAGATCGAGGTCCCCAAAGGCGGTGACGACACCCGCAGCTATCCTCCCTTCCGTGCCAAAAATCTGAATGGTGAGCGGGAAAGCGTCTATTTTGCCAACATCAACCGCAACAAAAAGGGGATCACCCTGAACCTGAAGGCCCCTGAGGGCAAGGAGATCTTCAAGGAGCTTGTCAAAAAAGCGGATATCGTGGTGGAAAACTACCGCCCCGGCGTGATGGACAAGCTGGGACTGGGCTATGATGTCCTGAAGGAGATCAATCCCCGCATCATCTATGCGGCGGTCTCCGGCTTTGGCTGCTACGGTCCCTACCACCTGCGCCCGGGCTATGATATTCTGGCTCAGGCCATGGGCGGTATGATGTCCATCACCGGTTCCAAGGGCGGGGAGCCCACCCGTGCCGGTTCGGCGCTGGGTGATATTCTGGGCGGACTTCATGTAACCATCGGCATCCTTGCCGCAGTCAACGCCCGCACCATTACCGGCAAAGGGCAGCGGGTGGACGTGAGTCTGATGGACAGCATGATCGCTGCCACTGAGAACACTGCCCTGAAGTACCTCGAGACCGGCAACATCCCGGCCCCCATGGGCAACCGTTATGCCGCTGTTTCCCCCTACGACAGCTTCACCTGCAAGGGCGGCAAGGTCATCATCGCGGCAGGCAACCAGAAGCTGTACGAAAAGCTCTGCAATGAGGTGTTGGAACGTCCGGACATGATCACCGATCCCCGGTTCGTGGATATGCCGGGCCGTCTGGCCAATCAGGATGCCATTGCCGAGGTCATTGAGGAGCGGATCAAGGATCTGACCCCCAACGAGGCCGCCGAGCTGGTACTGGCCCACGGCATCCCCGCAGGCCCCATTATGAACATCAAGGAGATCCTGGACGATCCCCATGTCAAGGAGCGCGAGATGTTCGTGGAGATGGATCATCCCACCCTGGGCAAGGTCACCGTGAACGGCTGTGCCATCAAACTGATGGACACCAAGCCCTCTGTGCGCACTCCCGCTCCCCAGCTGGGGCAGAACAACCGGGATATCTTTGAGGGTGTTCTGGGCATGACCGAAGAGCAGTTCAACACTCTGCACGAGAAGCAGGTGTTCTGATCTCTGACCACCTTTACACACATTATTGAGGAGAAATCACATGCTGGCAGTATTAGGATTCGTCACCATTCTGCTGGTGCTGGCACTGATCATGAGCAAGAAGGTCTCTACCCTTGTAGCTCTGATCTTTGTTCCCGCCATCACCGGCTTCATCGCAGCATTCATCAACGCCCCCAATGTCATCATCCAGGCCGCACAGGCTGCTGCCGAAAAGGCCGGAACTGCTTATGTTGAGCCGGTCATCACATTCGGTACCCGCTTTACCAAGGCACTTTCCATCCTCAGCGCAGATTATATGGGCAAGGGCCTGAGCAGCATCGTTGCCACAGGTGTCATGTTCATCTTTGCCATCCTGTTTTTCAGCACCTGCTCGGATGCCGGTGTCTTTGATCCTATCATCAACCGCATCCTGAAGTTTACCGGCGAAGACCCCGTCAAGGTCTGTATCGGCACCTTCCTCATCGGCTGCATCTGCCATCTGGATGGCTCCGGTGCCACCACCTTCCTGATTGCCATCCCCGCCTGTATGCCCCTGTTCCAGAAGCTGAAGATGAACCTCTGGGTAGAGGCTACCATCGTGGCGCTGGCCGCCGGTATCATGAATGTTATGCCCTGGGGCGGCCCCACAGTCCGTGCAGCCGCAGCCATGTCCGGCCTGGGCTATGAAGTCACCGGCAGCGAGCTGTGGGTGGGCATCATGCCCGCCTGGATCGCAGGCTTGGTGACCTGCCTGCTCGTCGCGGCTTTCCTGGGCAAAAAGGAAGCCAAGCGCATTGCTGCAGGCATCCCCGCGCAGGAGGTCACCGGTCTGACCGAAGCAAAGGCCACCAACACCTCCAACGAACTGGCCCGCTCCGGCTGGCGCTGGTACTTCAATGTGGCACTGATCCTGGTCATCCTGTACATCCTCGTTACCAACCGCCTCAGCCCGGCTGTCACCTTTATGATCGGCTACTGCGTCCTGCTCATCGTCAACTACCCCAGTGTGGATCTGCAGCACAAGATCATCAACAGTCACGCACAGGCCGCATTCCTGATGGTCTCCATCGTCTTTGCCGCAGGTGCATTCACCGGTGTGGTCAAAAATTCCGGTATGCTGGCTTCCATGACCGACGCTCTGGTCTCCATCATCCCCACCAGCATGGGCACCTTCATTGCCCCCATCGTCGGCCTGTTCAGCGTTCCGCTGAGCCTGCTGTTTGACCCGGACTCCTACTACTACGGCGTTATGCCGGTCATCGCCAACGCTGTTTCCGCTATGGGCGGCAACGCACTGGCTGTGGCAAAGGCTTCCATCATGGGCCAGATGACGCTGGGCTTCCCGCTCAGTCCCCTGACGGGTGCCACCTTCCTGCTGCTGGGCCTTTCCGGCCAGGACCTGGGCGACCACCAGAAGCACACCCTCCCCTACGCATGGGTTGCATCTGCCATTATGGTCGCCGTGGGCTGCGTAGCCTGTGGGCTGCTGTTCTGAGGTCTCACCAAAAGAAACACCTTCCTCCTTTTTCACCCATTCCTTCATTCTGATTCCGAAACGTATGCCGGGCGAAGTACCCGCAGCACGCCACGGAATGCGTGCAAACCAGCAGACTTCCACCCGGTGCTCCGGGTGGTGTCGGCTGGTTTTGCCGTTTTTGAAGGATACCGTCCTGCCCTTGGGGCAGAAAGGAGTTTTCTCTTATGCCCGAGCCCATCCAGACTCCTGTTCCTGCGGCGGACGAACTGGCCGCACAGGTGCTGCTGCTGGCACAGAGTCGGTTGACTGCCGACCTGCGTTTTTTATCCTCCGCCCTGGAACAGCTGAAGCCGATCCCCGTCCCTGCGCTGGACACCCTGTTTGCCGGGGATGGCCACTGCTTATACTATTGCCCTAAAACGCTGCTCCGCACATTCCGGGCACAGCAGTCTGTGCCCACCCGTGCCCTGCTGCATGTCACCCTGCACTTTCTTCTGGGGCATCCCTTCCAACGGCAGGAAATGGATCACCGCCTATGGAGCCTTGCCTGCGACATTGCCGCAGAGGAAGTCATCCGGGAACTGGAGATCCCCTCCTGCGCCCTGCCGGATGATGCTGCACAGGACAGCTGGCGCAGCCGCCTGCAGGATGCCTGCCCTCACCTGACGGCAGAAGCCATCTATAATTTTCTGCTGGAACGGCAGTACCCCGCCGATGTTCTGGCGGAATTGACCCGGCTGTTTGCCCGGGACAGCCATGCGCTCTGGTATGCTGCGCCACGGCCCGGCTCTCGTCCGGCTGCCAGTGGGCAGCTGCTGCCTACCGGGGAGGAGGATGCCGCCGACGAAACCGAACTGCGCAAAGCCGACACCCGGGACGAAACGCTGCAGCAGATGCAGCAGCGGCAGAAGGAAACCCTGCGCAGACAATGGAAGCAGCTGGCCCGCCAGGCCAAGACCGATCTGGAGACCTTCAGCCGCCGTCACGGCAAACGTGCCGGAGCATTGATGGACGGGTTAGAGCCTGTGACCTTTGAAGAATGCGACTATACCGACTTTCTTCGCCGGTTCGGAGCACAAAACGAGGTGCTGCAGCTTTCCGAGGACGAATTTGACCTCATCTATTACACTTACGGTCTGCGCACCTACGGCAACATTCCTCTGGTCGAGCCGCTGGAATACCGGGACGACAAGCGCATCCGGGAATTTGTGATTGCCATCGACACCTCCGGCAGTGTACAGGGCGATATCGTTCAGAGCTTTTTGCAGCGCACCTGCGACGTTCTGCGGCAGAGCGGCTCCTTCACGGAGCGGGTAGAGATCTATCTCATCCAATGCGATGCCGAGGTGCAGAGCGTGGAGCGGCTGACCAGTCTGGACCAGCTGCATGAGCTGATCCCCCGGCTGAAGCTCCGGGGCTTCGGCGGTACCGACTTCCGGCCGGTGTTCGCCTATGTAGACAGGCTGCTGGAAGAGAAAAAGCTGACGAACCTCAACGGCCTGCTCTATTTTACCGACGGCGTGGGCACCTACCCGGAAAAATCCCCTGCCTACAAGACTGCCTTCATCTTTAACCGTGACGACCACATCAGCCCCCACGTTCCCAGCTGGGCCATCCGGGCTGTACTTACCACTGACAACATCCGCCTGCTTGAACCGCAGAAGACCCGAACCGAGGAGGACACCGAATCATGGATATAGCAAGTGCAAAACAACAGATCAAAAATACCGTGCAGATTTACCTGCAGAAGGACGCTCTGGGCCGCTACCGACTTCCGCTGGTGCACCAGCGGCCCATCTTCCTGCTGGGTGCGCCAGGTCTGGGCAAGACTGCCATTATGCAGCAGGTCGCTGATGAGATGGGGCTTGGCCTTGTGAGCTATTCCATGACCCACCACACCCGCCAGAGCGCACTGGGTCTGCCTGTGATCGTAGAAAAGGAATACGGCGGCAAGCACTATCAAGTCAGCGAATACACCATGAGCGAGATCATCGCCAGCGTCTACGACTGTATGCGCACCACCGGCAAAACGCAGGGCATCCTGTTTCTGGACGAGATCAACTGCGTCTCCGAGACCCTCTCCCCTGCCATGCTGCTGTTTCTGCAATACAAAGTCTTTGGTGGGCATCAGATCCCCGAGGGCTGGGTGGTGGTCACCGCCGGCAACCCGCCCCGCTTCAACAAAAGCGTCCGGGAGTTCGACGCTGCCACCCGTGACCGGCTGAAGGTGATCGAAGTTGAGCCAAGCTATGAAGCATGGAAGGCCTATGCGCTGGAACACGGTGTCAGCCGCAGCGTCATCAGCTATCTGGACATCCGTCCCGAAGATTTTTACAAGGTCGAGACCACTGTGGACGGTCTGACCGTGGTAACGCCCCGTGCCTGGGAGGACCTTTCCGAGATCCTGCAGTATCACGAGGAGCTGGGCCTTGCAGTCGGCGAGGAGCTGACTACCCAGTATCTGCAGAACAAGCAGGTCGCCCGGGATTTTGCCATCTACTACGAACTCTATCAGAAATATCGTCAGGCCTACAATATTGATGCCATCCTGCAGGGTGTGTGGGATGAGGATGTCCTCACGCAGGCACGCAGCGCCAAGATGGACGAGCGGATGAGCCTTGTCAGCCTGCTGCTGGAAGCCGTGTTCCTGCAGATGGAACGCTGCACCCTGCGCCACGATGCGTTGCGTCTTATCGCGGCCACCCTCAAAGCCCAGCGCGGGACGCTGGATGTTCCCGGCGATGCCCTGACTGCCCTCGCCGGGCTGGAGGACAACTGGCGCGCCGAAGCCAACAAAGCCCCCTCTGCCCGGCAGAAGGTCTATCTCGATCTGCTGTCACTGACTGCCCAATGGCACGGAGAACTTTCCGGCTCCACCCCTTTTTCCGCCCTCAAGGCCTGCTATCAGCGCTCGGTCGCCGACCTGCAGGCTGAGGTCGCTGAAACGCAGAAGAAGCTTGGCGATCTGCTCCGTTTTTTACAGGAAGCCTTCGGTAAGGGAACGGAGCTGAGCATGGCGGTAAACGATCTGACCGTAGCCCCCGTAGCCACCGCATTTCTGGGGCAGTTTCTCAGCACCGATTACTTTGCAGCCAGCCGGGATCTGCTGCTGCACCGGCAGTCGGAGCAGCTGCTGCACCAGATCGATCTGACAGGACTGGTGTAAAATGGAACTGCTGCAATTTGAAGTAACCAACGCCGGAACGCTGGGCAGCCGCTGGACACCCCCCGCCCCGGAAACAAAAAGGGCCTCCTCCCTGCCCGGAGCCGCACTGGCAGCTCTCTTGCAGGAGGAGGATGACGAGGATGATTGGGGCGGCGATGCTCCCGACATGAGCGCAGAGTTTGCACGGCTCAGCCATCTGAACGAAGAGTCCGACACCGATGCCCTGCCCCTGACAGCAGACTTTGCCCCTCTGCCGGATGGCTCTCTAGCGCTGGTGCGCTGGCCCCGGCTGGCACGGCCTGCTGTGGTACCCGACACTGTAGAAGGCCGCACTGTCACCGCCATTGCCGCTACCGCCTTTGCTGCCAGCCATCTGGATGAGGGCTGCTTTGCGCAGTTCGGGCAATCGCCTATCAGTTTCAGCATATTTTGTATGCGAATGGGCCGCGCAGTCACCACCGAAACGCTGGACGAAGGCGGGCCGACTTCCGTCACACTGCCGGACAGCATCACTCACATTGGTCCCTACGCGTTCTACCACTGCACAAATCTGACTTCCATCACCCTGCCGGATGCCATTTCCGCCCTGCCTGCCGGTGTATTCGGTGACTGCAGCCGCCTTACCAGCGTCCATCTGCCGGAGCAGCTGCAGGCTCTGGGCTATCTGCCCCGCCCCACGGATCAGATCATGCCAGATGTCGGCACGTTTGCCGGGTGTCATGCCCTGAAACAGCTGACGCTGCCTCCACAGCTTAAAATGCTGGGCGCTCACAGCTTCAACAGCTCCGGTCTGACGAGCCTGACCGCCCGGGATGCTGGGTGTGAAAATTGGAGCCGTACTGTCACTGTGGCTGTGTCTGCCTTTGACCACACTGCCGCACTGCTCTGGCTGGAAAAGGCCGATGTTTCCGGCCATGTGGTAGCGCGGCTGGGTCTACCCGTGGCCCGGGATAAAATCCTGGCAGGCGATGCCAAATTTGGAGCCATCCTGCGGGTACCGGTGCTGTTCTTCACCCAGCCGATGCCTTACTTTGACCAACTGGCCCGGGACGCATTCCGGCTGGATTTCTCGGCTCGTATGGCGCTGGCTCGGCTGGAAGCCTCTGCAGGGCTTTCCCCCGCCGACCGCCAGTGGTATTGTGCAGTTCTGGTGCAGTATTTCGACCGGGCTCCACAGTTCATGCCCTGCCCGGCAGAGCAGGCGTATGCCGCGTTATTCCGTTTTCTCTGCCGCTGTGAATTGCTGACTGCTGCCGATGTCAGTGCCATCCTCCGGATGGCCGGTGCGCTCTGCCTGCCCGCCGAACTCATCAGCGAGATGATGGAGGTGCGCACCCGCCGGTTTGAAACAGTCACCGGCTTTGAGGATCTGGAGTTGGATTGATCAAAACCATAAACACTGCCTAGAAAGATGCCTCGCCTGCACCGGCACGGTACAGATCGGAAAGGGGTTGGGATTTTCCAACAAGTGTTTTGCAACGCAAAACGAGCAGATGTATATACGTCTGCATTGCTTGCTACAATGGTGTTGGTTCTGAGAAGCTCACAGCCAGTGAGCTATACAGATGCCCAAACCTAAGCTACAATGAGGATGTGCTGAGAGAACGAAGCATTGCTTGAGCTGAACGCTCGTACGCGCAAACTG
>OOAZ01001958.1_pt1 | contig 12151 bp, 10 predicted proteins | sample 1671221 | NCBI WGS metagenome assembly OOAZ01 (sample SAMN06348134, study PRJEB24527) | human gut metagenome | biome: human gut; feature: ankylosing spondylitis patient; material: feces | host: Homo sapiens | place: China | collected 2015-10
TCGTGGAGTCACCGGCAGACAGCCAGGTGGTGAACGGATATCAGTTTTTCAAGGTGTTTGATGAGCACCAGTTAGAGTATATCCTGCTTGCCAACGGAGACAGTGATGATGTCTATATGGTGGGTAAAATTGCCAGTTTCCAAATACAGAATCTTCTGGTAGCATATAAGGAGAGGTTCGATAAAGACAACTTTATCAAGAACCTTTTGCTGGACAATTTACTGCTGGTTGATATTTATAACAGAGCAAAGAAACTCCATATTGATACGGAAGTCCGGAGAGTGGTATTTATCGTTGAGACGAACCGCGAGAAAGATGGCAATGAACTGGAAAAGATCAGAGGGATCTTCGGTGGCAAATCTAAGGATTTTGTCACTGCGGTTGATGAGAAGAACATCATCGTGGTGAAAGAAGTTGCGGACAACGAGGGATATGACGAACTGAACAAGACAGCAGAGGTGATCGTGAACCTGTTCCGTGCGGATGCTGAGAACGATGTTCATGTCGCTTATGGAACAATTGTAAATGAGATCAAAGAAGTATCCCGTTCTTACAAGGAAGCCCGTATGGCATTGGATGTAGGAAAGATTTTCTTTGAGGAAAAAGATGTGATCGCATACTCCACATTGGGAATTGGACGTCTGATCTACCAGCTCCCGATTCCGCTGTGCAAGATGTTTATCAAAGAGATTTTTGATGGAAAATCACCGGATGATTTTGATGAGGAGACACTTACCACGATCAACAAGTTCTTTGAGAACAGCTTGAACGTTTCCGAGACATCCCGCCAGTTGTACATCCACAGAAATACACTGGTATATCGTCTGGATAAGCTTCAGAAGTACACAGGACTGGATCTTCGTGTGTTTGAAGATGCCATTACATTTAAGATCGCATTGATGGTTGTAAAATACATGAAATATATGGAGTCATTGGATTACTAGATTTAGGAGGAAGCAATGATTAAGTTGGAACATGTCAGTAAGTCATATACGGCAGGAATCCCTGCATTAAATGACGTGAGTCTTGACATTGAAGAAGGCGAATTCGTATTCATTGTTGGTGACAGTGGTTCGGGAAAATCGACACTGATCAAGCTTTTACTGAAAGAACTGGAACCAACAGAGGGTACGATCACGATAAACAATAAGAAACTGAACAAGATCAAAAGAAGGCAAATCCCGAAATTTCGTCGTAATATCGGCGTTGTATTTCAGGATTTCCGCTTGTTAAAAGACAGAAACATTTATGATAATGTTGCATTTGCCCAGAAAGTCATCGGTGAGTCAAACCGCAGCATTAAGAAGAATGTTCCATCCATGTTGTCTATGGTAGGACTTGCTGCAAAGTACCGCTCTTATCCGAGGCAGTTGTCCGGCGGCGAGCAGCAGCGTGTTGCGATCGCAAGAGCGCTTATCAATGAGCCGAAGATCTTACTGGCGGACGAGCCGACCGGAAACCTGGATAATCATAATGCATGGGAGATCATGAAACTTCTGGAAGAGATCAACAGTCGCGGAACTACGGTTGTAGTTGTAACACATAACCTTGAGATTGTGAAAGCAATGAACAAGCGTGTCATCACTATGAAGAAAGGCGTTGTCGTGGAGGACAGCGAGGGTGATTATAGCGATGAGGATTAGTACATTTTTTTACACGATAAAGCAGGGACTGAAGAATATCTGGAAGAATAAAATGTTCTCACTTGCATCGATCGCAACGATGACGGCATGTATCTTTTTATTCGGTCTGTTCTATACGATCGTGACAAATTTCCAGTCAATGGTGAAGGATGCGGAGTCCGGCGTTGCCGTAACGGTCTTTTTTGATGAGGGGATCTCGCAGGATAAGATTGACGAGATCGGAGACCTGATCCGCGCAAGGGCAGAGGTGTCTGATCTGGAATTTGTTTCAGCGGACGATGCATGGGACAGCTTCAAACAGACTTATTTTGAAGGAAACGAGGCAGCAGCGGAGAGCTTTGCCGGGGATAACCCACTGGCAAATGACGCCAGTTATTCCATTTATATGAATGACATTTCCATGCAGCAGACGTTAGTGACCTATCTGCAGCGAACACACTGACAGATTTTAATAAATTGATCGGATATGTCTCTGCAGGAATTATCATTATCCTGCTGGGAGTTGCAGTCTTTTTGATCAGTAATACCATCACCGTGGGTATTTCTGTGCGAAGAGAAGAGATCGGTATTATGAAACTGATCGGTGCGACAGATTATTTTGTCCGCGCACCATTTGTGGTAGAAGGTATTGTGATCGGATTGATCGGTGCAGCGATTCCGCTTGGCATCCTGTATGTCCTTTACGGACGGATCATTGATTACATCGGGGATAAGTTCAGTTTTATCAGCAATATGATGAAATTCTTACCGGCAGATGAGGTGTTCCACACCCTGGTTCCGGTAGCGTTGATACTCGGTGTCGGCATTGGCTTTATTGGCAGCCGCATCACGATCAGAAAGCACTTGAAAGTATAATCTTATGAAGAAAAGAAACATTTTACACCGCATACTGGCGGTGGTACTTGTTCTCACGATGGCAACAGGGCTGACGGCACAGGCAAAGGGAGATGCCTCGTCAACGTCGCTCAAGGAAGCACAGAAAGAAAAAGCTGCATTGGAAAAGCAGTTAAAAGCTGCGAAAGAGCTGATCAATGATCTGAAGGATTCCAAAGGTGATGTAGAGGACAAAGTTCAGGAACTGAACAATGAACTTGTGGATATCTCATCAAAAATCACTTCGCTGGAAAATCAGCTTGCGGACAAAAGCACAGAGATTGCTGATGCAGAGGCAGAATTAGCACAGGCAGAAGCAGACAGACAAAAACAGTATGATGATATGAAAACCCGCATCCGGTATATGTATGAAAACAGCCAGACAACGTATCTGGAGCAGCTTCTGGAATCGAACAGCGTGGCAGAGTTTCTGAATACGGCAGAGTATATCGCAGAGATCCAGAAGTATGACAGGCAAAAGCTGGATGAGTACACGGAGAATATTGAATATATCACCGTGGCGAAAGAACAGCTTGAACAGGATTACGCTGATCTGGAAAATATGAAAGCGAATGTAGAGAGCCAGAAGCAGTCTGTTGCAGCACTGATGAGCCAGAAGGAGACAGAGCTTGCAGGCATCACAAGTAATATTTCGGATGCGCAGGAGGATGCAAAGTATTTTGAGGCAGAGATACAGGCGCAGAACGAATTGATAGCGGAGATCAAGCGGATCGAGGCTGAGAAAGCGGCAGCGGCAGCCAAAGCGGCTGCAGAGGGAAAAGAGGTAGCAGACAATCCTTATACAGGTGGAGCTTTCACATGGCCGTGTCCGTCAAGTACAAGGGTTACCAGTGATTATGGAACGAGGGTTTCACCGACTTCAGGAGCGTCTTCAAACCATAAAGGAATTGATATCGGTGCCTCAGCAGGTGCGGCGATCGTTGCAGCGGCAAACGGTACCGTAAAGGCGGCAAATTACAGCAGTGCAGCCGGAAACTACGTGATGATCGATCATGGCGGCGGACTTTATACCGTTTATATGCATTGTTCCTCGCTTGCAGTTTCGGAAGGAACAGCAGTTTCCGCAGGTCAGACGATCGCCTACGTTGGAAGTACAGGTATTTCTACTGGAAATCATTTACACTTTGGTGTATCATTAAACGGAAGTTATGTCAGTCCGTGGAGTTATCTCAAGGGCTGATAAGCGTTCCGGGAATCAGGCAGATAAAGTATATAAAAAGAGGTTGCCACACGAAAGCCGGAAATCAGAAACGGCATTTTGTGTACAATCTCTTTTTTCTGTTTTGTAAAGGTTATGGAAAATAAAACCGGCACCTCGGCATTTTTCTCAATTGCTATGAAAGTGGAGGTGCGGTTATGCATATGTTTACATGGAAAGGATGCAGCAAAAATGTTTTGAAATTGCTGCGAAAGGAAATTTATGGATCAGCAGAATTATGAACTGGATCAAACTGGAGCGGAAGAGACTCCAAAGAAGAAAAAAGGAAGCACAGTCAAAGGGATCGTGATCGGTGTGATCGGAACACTTCTGATAAGCTGGACGGGAATCAATGTGGCATGTCTGGCAACAAATTCACAGATCCTGATCACGAACAAGGAAAGTGCAGATGACGGAGAGGGCGCAGTGCTCGACGCAGATACGGTCAGCAAGATCAATGAACTGACTGCATACACAAAGCTCTATTATTATGATGACATTGAAAATGAGAAACTGCAGGATGGACTGTATACAGGTCTGATCGATGGATTGGGAGATAAATATTCTGTTTACTATAATGCAGAAGATTATCAGGCGCTTCAGATATCTACGACAGGCCAGTACTATGGAATCGGTGCAGGGTTAAGCCAGGATAAGGATACCATGGTGGTAACAGTCAACAAGGTTTATGAGGGAACTCCTTCTGAGTCAGCAGGATTGTTGAAAGATGACGTGATCGTTTCCGTGGACGGAACAGAGGCTGCTTCCATGGAACTTTCGGAACTGGTAAAACTGATTCGTGGAGAGAAGGGAACGACTGTCCATCTGGAGATTTACCGTCCGTCTACCGAGGAAAATCTTTCCTTTGATGTAGAAAGACAGGACATTACATTGCCAAGCGTGTCCCACAAGATGTTCGAGGATGGTATTGGATATGTACATATTGATTCCTTTGAGACAGAGACGGCAGCGCAATTTGAGGAGGCAGTAAAAGATCTTGAGGATCAGGGAATGAAAGCACTGATCATTGATGTGAGATATAATCCCGGTGGTATGGTAACCGCAGTTGTCCAGATCCTGGATGATATTCTGCCGGAGGGAACAGTTGTGTATACAGAAGATAAAAATGGAAACCGTCAGGATTACACTTCCGGCGGGGATACGTATCTGGACTACCCGCTTGCGGTACTGATCAATGGGGAGAGCGCCAGTGCGTCCGAGATTCTGGCAGGTGCGGTCAAAGATTATCAGTATGGCACACTGATCGGAACGACAACGTTTGGAAAAGGAATTGTGCAGACAATCTTCCCGTTGGAGGATGGGGACGCAGTGAAGCTTACGACTGCCAAATATTTTACTCCGAACGGAAATTATATTCACGGTGTCGGAATTGAGCCGGATATTGAACTGGAATACGAATATCTCGACAAAGATGCAACTTCTTATGACGAGGCATATGATAACCAGATTCAGAAGGCGATAGAGGTTTTAAAGGATAAAATCCAGTAAATAACAGGAGAATAGCATGAAAAAACAACTTTATCGGATCGTTACAGGGATATTGGCAGTAGCATGGATGTGTCTGATTTTTTCTTTTTCCAATCAGCCTGCGACGGAATCGAGTAAAGTGAGTGGCGGATTGTGTCATCGTCTGGTGGAGCGTGCCAATGATACGCTCCATCTGGATATGACCGAAAAACAGCAGCTGGCCATGGCAGAAAAAATCGAATATCCGGTAAGAAAAGCAGCCCATATGACAGAGTATGCCATATTAGGTCTGCTTTCTTTTGCATTTTACCGCGGAATCCTGAAAAAAGAAATGAGGCAGTTTCTGGCGGCGCTGCTCACGGCGGCAGTTTATGCGGCTACAGATGAGTTTCATCAGTATTTTATACCGGGAAGGTCGGCAGAGGTGATGGATGTGTGCATTGACACGCTCGGCGCGTCGATCGGACTTGCAATTCTTTTTTTTACCTTAAAAGTAGTGCGAAAACATTGCCAAAAATCAAAGCTTACTTTACAATAAAAATAACAGACAGATAAAAGAGGCTGTCAGATAAAAAATGAAAGAGGTGATACTGTGGTAGAACTTGATCAATTTAAAGTGACTCTGAATTCATACAGAGGACCGCTGCAGGAAGTGAGGGATTCACTTTGACCTGGCTGACAAAGAGCAGAAAATCCAGGAATTAGAGCGGGAAATGGAAGACGGCGATTTTTGGAATGATCCGGTCGTTTCCCAGAATAAAATGAAAACCTTAAAGAGTATGAAGGATGATGTTGCAACTTATGAGAAGCTTGCAACACAGTTTGACGACATAGAGACACTCATCGAGATGGGGTATGAGGAGAATGATGCTTCCCTGATCCCGGAGATCGAGGAGATGTTGAGTGAATTTGTTACGACTTTCGACAATATCCGTATTAAGACACTGCTTTCCGGTGAATATGATGGGGATAATGCGATCCTGTCATTACATGCCGGAGCTGGTGGAACCGAGTCGTGTGACTGGGCACAGATGCTGTTCCGCATGTATTCCAAATGGGCAGACAGCAGGGGATATGAGCTGGTTGTCTTAGACTCGTTAGATGGAGATGAGGCAGGCATCAAGTCCATCACATTCCAGATTAATGGAGAGAATGCGTATGGATATCTGAAATCGGAAAAAGGCGTACACCGTCTGGTCCGTATTTCTCCGTTTAATGCGGCTGGAAAGCGCCAGACATCTTTTGTATCCTGTGATGTTATGCCGGATATCGAGGAAGATCTCGACATTGAGATCAATGAAGATGACTTAAGAATTGATACTTACCGTTCCAGGGGAGCCGGTGGACAGCATATCAACAAGACTTCCTCTGCAATCCGGATCACGCACCTTCCGACCGGAATTGTCGTGCAGTGCCAGAATGAGCGCTCCCAGCACCAGAACAAGGATAAGGCAATGCAGATGTTAAAGGCAAAACTGTATCTGTTGAAGGAACAGGAAAATGCAGAGAAGGCAGCCGGTATCCGCGGTGAGGTCACAGAGATCGGCTGGGGTAACCAGATCAGATCCTATGTCATGCAGCCATATACGATGGTCAAAGATCATCGCACAGGTGTGGAAACCGGAAATGTGGACAGCGTAATGGATGGAAAAATAGATTTATTTATCAACGGATACTTAAAGTGGTTATCTTTGGGATGTCCGAAGGGATTAGGTGGCGACGATGAATAACTGGATTCCGGTGATCGTCATACTGGCGGTGCTCGCAGGTGGCGGTTATTATGCATACCGGAAAATCAAAAGAAAAGTAGAGGATGTTTCCCAGGCTTTATTCGGGACAGATTCATTGGTGGAGGGATGGAATAAGCAGGCAGATGAGCTTGCAGCCACCCCGAAATCCGTGTCCGGGATGACGCGGATCTTTGAACCGCAGATCCAGAGGGATTTTCCGGATTTTAATCTGGTGCAGTTTAAGAATAAGGCTGAGAATATGCTGGTTTCCGCTTTGCAGGCAATTGATTCCGGGAATGTTTCGCTGATCCGGGATGCTTCAGAGGAATTAAAAGCGCAGGTAGAAAATAGAATTGAAATGAACCGGTCGGAAGGAATCCGGGAAGTATACGAAAAGATCCGGATTCACCGGACGGAGATTTCCAACTATGAAAAAAAACAGGGAAAATGTATCATTACATTTCAGAGTGCTGTGGAACATCTTCATTATAAAAAGAAAGATGGAACAGTGGTTTCAGGGGATGAAAACCGATTGGAGCAGACAAAGTATAATGTTGAGGTCATGTATATTCAGGATGAGAAGATAGCAAAAATCGACAATGCTGTCGGAACAACCTGTCCGCATTGCGGTGCACCGGTCACCAATCTGGGGGCAATGTACTGCGAGTACTGCGGGCTTGCGATCACACCGATCAATTTAAAAGTTTGGACGCTTCATCGTTTTTATGAAGTAGATTACAATCACGTATAGGAGGATATGTTATGGGAATTATTAGGGCAATTGGACAGGCAATCGGAGGAACACTTGCAGATCAGTGGTTAGAGGTCATCGAAGCAGATGACATGAGCGACAAAACCGTCTTTACAAGCGGTGTGCTGATCCGCAAAGGACAGAATACCAAGGGAACAGGCAACACAGTTTCCAATGGTTCGATCATCCATGTTTATGACAATCAGTTCATGATGTTAGTGGATGGCGGCAAGGTAGTCGATTACACGGCAGAACCGGGATATTACAAAGTGGATAACTCTTCCCTGCCATCATTGTTTAACGGACAGTTTGGAGATTCATTAAAGGATTCTTTTAACCGTATTAAATATGGCGGTCAGACACCAACTGCGCAGAAAGTATTTTTTATCAATCTGCAGGAAATTAAAGGGATCAAGTTTGGCACGAGAAATCCGATCAATTACTTTGATAATTTTTATAATGCCGAGCTTTTCTTAAGAGCGCATGGTACATATTCCGTTAAGATCACCAATCCACTCCAGTTCTATGCAGAAGTAATTCCGAGAAACGCAGACAGAGTGGAGATCGATGAGATCAACGAGCAGTATCTGTCAGAGTTCTTAGAGGCATTACAGTCCTCCATCAACCAGATGTCCGCAGACGGAACACGTATTTCCTATGTGACATCCAAAGCAAGAGAACTTGGAAAATATATGTCTACTACACTCGATGAAGAGTGGAACCAGACACGTGGTATGGAAATCCAGGCAGTCGGTATTGCAAGCGTTTCTTATGATGAGGAATCCCAGAAGCTCATCAACATGAGAAATGAAGGTGCAATGTTAGGTGGAGATGCAAGTGTGCTCCGTGGTATGGCTGTTAAGAATTTAACAGAAGGTGTGCGTGACGCAGGTTCCAATGCAGGCGGTGCGATGACAGGATTCATGGGCGTCGGCATGGGAATGCAGCAGTTTAACACTTCCATGGAAGGATTGAACGCCATGACAGCAGGCATGGCAGGAACACAGCCACAGGCAGCACCACAGCAGGCAGCATCACCACAGCAGACAGCAGCCCCGGCAAATAGCTGGACCTGTGAGTGCGGAGCATCAAATACCGGAAAGTTCTGCAGTGAGTGCGGAAAACCTGCACCGGCTCCGGCAAATAGCTGGACTTGTGAATGTGGAACCGTGAATACCGGAAAGTTCTGCAGTGAGTGTGGAAAACCTGCACCGGCAGCGGAGTGGACCTGTGAGTGTGGAACCGTCAACAAAGGTAAATTCTGCAGCAATTGCGGAAAGGCAAGGAGCTAACTATGGCAGTTATCAGTTTTAAGTGTCCAAACTGTGACGGAGAACTGATTTTTGACCCGGAAACACAGAAGTATAAATGCGAGTACTGTGGTTCAAAATTTACCCAGGCGGAATTGGATGCATTGCAGCCGGCAGAGTCTGAGGAAACGGATGCCGGTGCAGCGGATGGTTCTGATGAAGCAGAGCAGGAAACAACCGAACAGCAGAGTGCGGACACAAAGAAAAAAGAAGGGGAGGACGGCGGCGCAGAGGCAGTCATTTATAACTGCCCATCCTGTGGAGCAGAAATCGTGACAGATGCAACGACAGCAGCCACGTTCTGTTATTATTGTCACAATCCGGTCGTGCTTGGAAAACGGCTGGAAGGAAAGTATCTTCCAAACAAAGTCATTCCCTTTAAAATTTCCAAAAAGGAAGCGGAAAAACGCTTCTTAGAGTATGTTGGAAAGAAAAAATTTGTTCCAAAGGCATTTTTTAATAAGAAACAGATCGAATGTCTGAGCGGTGTCTATTTCCCATATTGGATCTATGATGCAAAATTGCAGGGGAAACTGCAGGGCGAAGGCAAGAAAATCCGTGTGTGGAGAACCGGAGACACCGAGTACACAGAGACAAAGTTTTACCATGTGGAGCGTGAGGGTGAGGTCGATCTGAAGAATCTTGCAGAGAACGCACTGCAAAAGGCAAATGTGCAGCTTGTGAAAGGGGTACTGCCGTATCAGTTCAATGAGATGAAAGATTTTAATATGGGATATCTTTCCGGTTTCATGGCAGAGAAACGTGACATCGAGCAGAAAGCAGTGGAAGGAAATATGCAGGCTACGATGAAAAACTCAGCGGAAAAACTCATGCGGGAATCTGTTCAGGGATACAATGCGTTATCGGTCAACTCATTCGGGGTGGTCCCGAAGAAGGAGGACTGGTCTTACGCATTGCTTCCGGTCTGGACTGTTACCTATAAGGGGAAAGATGGAAAAATCTACTATTATTCCATGAACGGGCAGACAGGAAAAGTGTTCGGAGAACTTCCGGTAGACTACGGAAAAGTCACGCTGACGGGTATTATTTCGGCAGTCGTTGTCTTAATCATTGCATTGATCGGAGGGTATTTCTTATGAGAGATGAATTAAGAAAAAGAATCGCTCTGTCCGCCGTAGCAGCACTGACACTTTTTGCGGCTGTGCCGGTCTATGCGGATACTTATGATGCGGTGTATGATGATGCAGCGTTGCTTTCTGATGAGGAACAGCAGTCACTTTCGGAAGAAATCACCAATCTGCAGGAGACCACAGGCTGGGAAGTCTATGTTCTGACGACAGAGGATGCACAGGGAAAGACGGCGAGAGAGTATGCGGATGATTTTTATGACACGACAGCAGCAGGCGATGATGGCGTGGTGTTCCTCATTGACATGGATAACAGAGAGGTTACGATATCGACTGCGGGAGAAGCCATTTACTATCTGAATGACGACAGGATCGATGATATCCTGGATAACTGTTATGATTATGTTGTGGATGGGGAATATGCTTCCTGCTTTTCTTCCATGTTAAGTGATGCAGAGTACTATTATGAGGTGGGAGTCCCATCTGACGCTTATACCTATGATGAAGAAACAGGCGAGATCCATTATTATCATGTACTCACGTTGGGCGAAATTCTGTTTGCAGTTGTACTTGCAGCAGCTGTGTTTGCAGCTGTATTTTTTGGAATTACCGGAAAATACCGTCTGAAATTTGGCGGTGGATACCAGTATGATTACCATGCGTTCGGAAAAGTTAACCTGACCGGTCAGGAAGACCGTTTTGTCAACCAGATGGTGACGCATCGGAGGATCCAGACCAATAGTGGAAGCAGTGGGGGTGGCAGCAGCCATTCCGGCAGATCGACGGTACATACCAGCAGTTCTGGCAGAAGTCATGGAGGCGGAAGCCGCAAGTTCTAAATATCAGAAATTTGGTGAACAAGAAACAAAAATATAGAAATGTTCTGGAAAAGAGGTTGCCTTGGCAGCCTCTTTGTGTTATTATCTTCCTCATGAGGACAGATGTAAGTCCCAAACAAACAGAATAGATTCTATATACAAAAGAGAATCTGTTGAATCTGGCAACTAAGAGGTATTCATTTCCATGAAAGACAAAATGCAATATTATGTTTTGAAAGAGAAGGCAGTGCCGGAAGTGCTGCTGAAAGTAGTGGAGGCAAAAAGGCTGATTGATTCCGGTAAGACCGCATCGGTGCAGGAGGCGACAGAGAGTGTAGGGATCAGCCGCAGTTCTTTTTACAAGTATAAAGATGATATTTTTCCTTTTCACGAGACAACAAAGGGAAAGACCATTACGATAGTCATTCAGATGGATGATGAGCCGGGACTTCTGTCCGGGGTATTGAAAACGATCGCTGATTTTCATGCCAATATCCTTACCATTCATCAGAGTATTCCGGTCAACGGAGTCGCTACTTTGACACTGAGTGTGGAAGTAAGGGAAGATACGGGAAATGTTTCCAGTATGATCGATGAACTGGAAGTATTAGACGGTATCCATTATGTAAAGATACTGGCCAGAGAATAAAAACAAAGATCGGGCCGGTAAAAAATATCAGGTAGCATACAGGGAGCGAGAGATTATGATCAAGACAGCAGTTATGGGATACGGTACCATTGGATCTGGTGTTGCAGAGATCCTGGACCAGAATAAGGCAGAAGTTGCAAAAAGTGCAGGACAGGAAGTTGAATTAAAATATGTTCTGGATCTGAGAGATTTTCCGGACAGCCCGGTAGCAGATAAGATCATTCATGATTTTAAGATCATTGAAGAAGATCCGGAAGTACAGGTAGTAGTGGAGACTATGGGCGGATTAAATCCGGCATACCCATTTGTAAAGGCCTGCCTGTTGGCTGGAAAACATGTAGTTACTTCCAATAAGGCTTTAGTAGCTGCTTATGGAACAGAGCTGCTTGCGATTGCAAAAGAAAAACAGGTAAACTTCTTCTTCGAGGCAAGTGTAGGCGGCGGAATTCCCATCATCCGTCCATTATACCGCTGCCTGATGGGCGAGCGCATTGAAGAAATCACAGGTATCTTAAACGGGACCACCAACTATATCCTGACTAAGATGGATAAAGAGGGCGAAACTTTTGAAAATGCCTTAAA
>OOAZ01001983.1_pt1 | contig 12010 bp, 15 predicted proteins | sample 1671221 | NCBI WGS metagenome assembly OOAZ01 (sample SAMN06348134, study PRJEB24527) | human gut metagenome | biome: human gut; feature: ankylosing spondylitis patient; material: feces | host: Homo sapiens | place: China | collected 2015-10
TGAGAGAATCTTAGGAATTACCCCTCCAGAACGGGTAACTAATATTTCAGCCCCCTTCGCTATTTCGTGATCATTAATCCAACCGGCATTATATCCAGTAGGATTTTCCATGTTACAATCTCCAGTATCAACCATTTCAATATTGACCACAGGTTTAAGGGCACCTGACTTACTGACTTTCCATACAATACCCTTAACTGTTGTTTCAAAAGATTCTGTAAAATCTGGATGTTTGTAGGCAATAGCATATAATGGATTTCCAGATGTTTGATGTCTGCCAATAACTTCCCATAAGCGCAAATCATCAACATAAATTACAATACCATCAATTGGATATATCTTACTCCACTCTTTGAATAAATTCATCAGTAGCTCTTCATTCAGTTCATCTATAAAAGCGAAATGGTAAAGATGCTCTTGTTGATAGATATTACAAATAGTTTCTATCAGACTATGGAAGTTGTTATAATCATGTAGGGAACTCTCATCCACTCCATATCTGAAAAAAGAAGCGTGTTCAAGATAATCACACGGCTCATCTCTATTTAAAAGACCGGCAGCTGTATTACGTGGTGATTTAAAAATATCTCCTGTGAATTTAGAACGTTTTCCATGAAAATGTTGCTCCCAATCACTTCTGTTGATGACAAATTCTCCAAAAGTATAATGAAAACTGCTGGCCGGATTATAACATTGAGTGGACGAGAATATGCCTCACCTGTTAATTCATTATATAGTAGAGAAAGACCATCCAGCTTAGGCATACATACTACACCTGCATTTCCTTTCAAGCCTAAAGACATATACCATTTTTTAAGTTCTGATATATCCTTTACTTTATTTAAAGATTTCATTGGGATTGGCAAAGCCCGTTTTCGGGTTTCAGACACAAAAGCGGGTTCGGTATGTTTGAACCATTCATTGTCTGGATCAAGTGTTTTTAATAGTTCTATTTCTGCATCATACTCCGCATCTGAGATTTCTGGCGTACCCATACGATACATTTTATTGTGTCGCTTGACCCTATCAAGCAACGCATCTTTTGTTTCAACTGTAAAATTAAGCTCCATATCTTATAATATTTATAAATTAAATAATGGGGCACATAAAACGTACCCCATATTTCTTATTTTATTCCAGAATGCCCAAATCCTTGTTCACCGCGTTCTGTGGCCTCTAAATCTTCGATTGAAGAAACAGGCTCCCATTCTGCTTGTTCATATTTAGAGATAATCATTTGAGCAATCCGTTCCCCGTCATTAACAGTAAACGGCTCTGTTCCATGATTAATAAGAATTACACCTACATCACCTCGATAGTCGGCATCCACGCATCCAGGAGAATTAAGACAAGTGATTCCTTTTTTAAGAGCCAATCCACTTCTAGGCTGAATTCTTGCTTCAAAACCTTCTGGAAGTTGTATGTGTAATCCTGTTGGAACCAATACACGTTCTCTAGGATTAATAGTAATTGGAGCATCAATATTTGCTCTTAGGTCCAGTCCTGCTGATTGCTTAGTTGCGTATTGAGGCAACGGATGTTTTGATGTACTATAAACTTTTACTTTCATACGTTCTATTGTTTTTATTATATTTCCATTTTTTACGATTCATCGCCATCGTAGGATATGTCTGACGTTCGATACCACATAATTTGTCATATTCCTCTAACTTTAATGAACCTATATCTGATAATTCTATTTCAACATTACTGCCTATATATCTAAAATAATACATACCATTGGAAATCAATGTACCGACACAGGCCTTAGAAATATTTCCAGGCTTTAAACCGCTGATTTTAGCTGCCTCATTTACTGAAGCAGCCATAAGAGCCAATGTTTTTCTGCGATTAAATATTAAGACAGCTTTGGGTTTACGAAAAATCTTCTCTGCCATCCCAAATTTGTTTGAGCAATTCTGGAGGAAGCCTTTTCTTTACCAACGAAATTAAATGTGTATCTGACACAACAACTCCAGTAACAAACATTTCGTCTATTATTTCATTGATATATGCGCAGAATTGCGGATCAACATAAGATAAAAACGGATAGCATAAACATCCGTCAATCAATTGATGCCCCTCCGTGTTGATTGATACCAGTTTCTCTAAAGGCAACTTGTAAGTTTCTGCAATAGCCTTGATTTGGAAATCAAACTTATGAAAGAAGTCTTCTATGCTTAATTTATTGTCGGGGTCTTTAGATTGGAGATAATATGTAGCATCAAAAATTCTGCTACCATCAAAATGAGTTCCAAAAAGGAGATTAGGAAATTCCGGGAGTGAGACTTCTGTACATTTGATATTTATAATTTTCCCGGTTCCCTTAGGAGAAGTCATTATACCCTAATGTTGTTTTGATGAGTTTCAGGTGTAACCATGACCGATTGTGCTTTGTCATATTTGACATTGCGAATAGTATATTCACGTGTTTCCCCAGCCCGTTTTAAGTAAGTGCGAATATTTTCTATCGCTTCAGATGAAGAATAAGCCGGTACATAAATTGTACTGTTGGAACTTTTGGTTTTACCAGTCTTTTCGTCCACATCATAATAAACAAGAGATACTTGATACAACCCAACTTCTGTATCTTCACTTTCTTCAAAAAAATAGGATATTAATCCACAAATTAGTTCAGTATCAGTAGCAAATGTATCGTTATAAGCAACTTCTGAAATTTTGGTGCGGACAATTTCTATATCTACATCACCAAACTCATCTTTTCCTTCAGCCAACTTATATGCGATTTGTTCTGCTTCGGTATAGCATGTAGCCATTACCAGATCTTCTGATTTGATGGGAACAATAGCACCTAGATCATTTGTGCCTTTGTATGCCATCTTAATGCGAAAATAATTAAAATCTTTACTCATTTTAATGACGTATTATTTGTTAAACATTAAATTATCGACGCAAAGATATTTTATTTTATCATATTGACAATACAAAAACATATATTTAACACATATTTTATAGCTATATGTCTATAATACTGATATTTATAAATTCCAAATTATAATACATATACTCCTACCCTATCATATATATAGAAACCAACTTTAGACTCGCTATCTATTCTTTCAAAAACTCTTAATATGAATGTAATTAGTGCAGAAACAACATTTCACGGCACTCCTTTAGAAAGCATATTTAAAACTAGCAAAAAAACTATTCAAGAATATTATGAAATGGCAGATGTTGATGCTCTTAACCGTGCTTATCCAGCTTTGTTTGACAATTACAAACAATTTTTAAACAAAAATAACACGCGGGGTTGTTTTAGATGATCGTGGCCCACTGATAGATTTATACGAAGCATGTGTAGAGCAGGATGCTCATTTACGTGCAGTATTAGAAACTGTAGAATCACAGATTATAGGCGAACGATACATGTTGGCAAGACAAAATGAACGAGGAAAATATATTAAGGATGTAGAAGAAACCAAAAAGATACAAGGTTCTCAATTCACTAAAATCATAAAAGGTATTGTTGAAGCCAAATGGTACGGTTACACCTTATTAGAAATAATGCCTGATATTAATCCTTTAACAGGAAAGCTAGCTGAAGTAAATATGATTGAGAGAAGAAATGTATTGGCAAGTCAATTACGAGTTGTGCAAAGACAAGGGCAGTGGAATCCTGGATGGGATATTGCTTCATCGCAATACTCCAAGAATTATATACTTATTGATAATGGTGATTTGGGGCTATTCTCTGCAACTACTCCAACTATCCTTGCAAAAAAATTCACTCTTGCTAATTATGTTAATTTTAGTCATACTTATGGCCAGCCTATCATACATGGTAAGACTGAATCAGAAAGCATTCAAGATCGACAACGATTAGCACAAAACATTGCAAATGCGGCTCAGAATAAAATAATAGTCACAGGATTGAACGATGATATTGACATTAAGACATTTACAATGTCAAATTCCGAACACATATATACTAGTTTAATAAATTTTGCCAATACAGAAGTTTCTAATCTAATAGTTGGCTCTGAATCTATGGCTGGAGCAACCCAATCTTATGTTGGATCAACAAATGCTCACCAAGACATTTTTCGGGAGCGCATAGAAATGTATCGCGGTTTCATTGAAAATGTAATGAATGAAGAGATCGTTCCTAGATTAGTATCTATGGGATATATCAAGCCGGGATTAGAATTCAAATATGCCAACCGTGTAGAAATGAGTAACAAAGACAAGATTAGCTTATATTCTTTTATTACAGATAAGTATGAAGTATCAGCAGATGAAATCGAAAAAGAATTTGGTATTGTCGTAGGGAAACAATTTAACGCTATATCGGAAATGGCAAGTAATAGCGGGAGCATAAATGGAAGTTCCAATGATAGACGCATTATGTCCGATGAAGAATATTACAAAAGATATGGGCATAGGCGTGGTGAACGAAAGAATTCAAGCAACGTTGAAAATTTTCTAATGGAAGGAGAATAAAAGATAGCACTTCTCCTTCCGTCCTTGCAGAATCTAAATCGAACAAAGATGAAGAGAATGCTGAATACCTTGCTATCTACGCTGTTTTCCAGAAGTTTTTACAGGACTATGGCAATATAGAGGATCGTTGGGATTTATTAGAAGAAATGATGACGTTACGTGCGGAATTTGCATTGAATCATGCAATCAAAGGTTTTGGTATGGACTTTGAAAAAGCACTGGAATTACTTCGTAATCACAATGATGGATTAACCAAATTAGAAAAAGAGCAACGTAATATATTAGTAGCTGCATTAGATAATCTTGTTGATTTTGCAGTAGCTGAAGAATTTCAGATGTCGGAGAACCTTCCAGACAATTTTAATATTACCAATGAAGTAGATCTGGCAGAAGCTGAAAATATTTTTCACAGATACAATAGCATATACGCGAATATTGAAAACGAAGATATTGAATATGCGATGGGAATTGCTGCTGGTTGGATTTTGTATAGCAATAATACAGTGTTAACATATATGACACAGGGAGATAATAGGGTGCGCCCTTGGCACCTTGCATTAGAAGGGACTAGCTACCGCAAAGCATCTTTCCCAGCATGGTTAATCCCCCCAATTGAACATGGATGCCGTTGTTTTCTAGTAGAAGAAAGTGCTGACGTTCTCAACCAATCCAAATTATCACAGGTGATGGGACAAATTATTGAGATGCCCGATTTTGTTAATCCAGTATTTAAAGAAAGTGTAGCAAAGGGTGGGCGAATATTTAGTGATGCACATTCATACTTTATTATTCCTAAAAAGCATAAAAAGAGGCTGCGCACCATTGCTAATAAAATTAAGGACAAATGGCTGGAAAAGTAATAACTCCAAGACAATTAGCTCAACAATGGTTGAGATTGCCTAATAAATTTGAAGTTAATGTATTCAATTTTGAAACATTGGTAGGTAATGCCGCAAAAAAAATATTTAGAGACTCTTTTTATCTCCGGCGGTTCAATTCAGCCGGAACTTTTTCTTGGCAATCCAGACGTAATCATAAGCCACGCCCTATATTGGAAGAAACAGGAGCATTAAAACATTCAATAATATGGGAACGCTTTCATTCTAATAAGAATCGTGGTGTTAAATTATTCACAGATCCAGACATGTTCAAATTTAGTAATAGGCAATATGGAAGAAACTTTTGTTATGCAGCAATACATAATGAAGGAGGGAAAATTGCCAAACCAGGTTCTCCAGCATCCTATATTAGACAAAGGCAATTTATAGGATATTCTACAACCGTAGCTGATAAAATTTCATCTTACAGTATTCGTATTTTTGATGGCTTTCCAAAATGATAGTAGATAAATATAAAACAGATTTACCGGACAGTTTAAAAGACACGTTTGCAAAAGACACCTCTCCCCTTCCCGATGATGACGATACTACTTTGGAGGAAGTAGACAACAACCCTTTAGAGGATGTGTATTTAGCTGTAAAACGTGTATTAGAGTCCTTACATACAGACCCTAACGATAATAATTCGCCTAAACTATTCCAAACTGTAAAAATAGATAACGGACAGTTTGAACGTATTGTTCGTACTCGTGGTAATACAGAATATGCTATACCTTTTCCTGCGGCATTTATTCGGTTTGTGAATGTACGTTATTTAGTTGCCCAACAAAGAATTGGAGAAGGGCGTGCCACTATGCGTATCAGATTTGTGCTTAATGATTTAAACAATAGTGACGATATTGTTGAGACACATGGATTTCGCGTTTTTCAACAGATCAATGATGCAATTCAAGATGCGAAAGATTACGAAGAAGCATTAAATGAACGTTGCAATCTTACCTATTTTGATATGCCGGAATCTTTAGATCATGGGCTACAGCCATACTGGATTGACTACGAGATATGGTTTAGAACATCATCCTCTTTCCAGTATCGCAAATGGGTAGACAGGTATTTAGTTATGCCACCATTCACGAACCATTCTGATGCACCAGAACATGATTCAGAAGCACATGGTAATCACAAGGAACCTAAAATCGAAGATGTAGCTAAGTATGAACCTTCTGTAGAAATGCCTTCAACTGATCCTCCAACCGGTCAAGTCGAATAACAAACTTACAACCATTAAAGAAGCTGATACCTATTCTTGTGAAAAAGCTCAAATGAAAGTAGATGAATTAAAATATGTAGTTGGAGAAGCGCAAGAAGCAAAACCGGTATATATGCGCTTCTATGGCAAAATTGATGAAGAGAGCACACGTAATTTTAATGATGAATTTTTATGGATACAAGATTACGTTAAACCCTCGAAAATTATAATCAGCATTAATAGTGAAGGTGGAAGCGTTCTGTACGGAATGGGAACATTCTCCATTATACAGCAATGTCCCATTGAAGTTGAAACAATTGTGGAAGGATTGGCAGCATCAATGGCTTCAGTACTGTGGGCGGCAGGAACTCGTTCTTACATGCGTGACTATTCTATTTTAATGATCCACAACCCCTTCATACGTGACGAAAAGTCATGCAACCCAGACAATGAACAAATTGTAAATGCTTTTCAGAAACAGATTGAAACCATATATCATAAAAGATTTGGTCTGACGAAAGCTAAGGTTCGAGAAATCATGGATGGAAAAGAAGGTTGTGATGGAACTTACTTTGATGCAAAATCTGCCGTAAACGCCGGTATATTATCAGCAGAATGTGTTTTAAAAACCTCTAAACAGGTTTGTAATAAAGTAAAAGATCAAATTGAAGGAGTAGTGGAAGCGAACGCCCTTCAAAAAATCATGGCTTCTATCAATACAGAACTGGGCAATTTTAAACCACTTGATGATTCCAGTTCTATTCCTAATCAAAATCAAATAGAAAATTCAAATTCACAAAAAACAATGGACAAAGAACAAGAATTTGCATTTGGTTCTGTATGCGCCCAGCTTGGTTTGGAGAAAACCTCTGAAGTTTCAGCTGTTATTACCCGAATTGACGCATTGAAAAATGCGGAAAACAAGGCAGCAGAAATTCAGGCTTCATACAATGCTTTGAAAATTCAGAAAGAAGGATTGGATGCGCAACTTACCAATGTTCAAAACGAATTGACAACTGTCAAGAACGAATTGAAAAGTTACAAAGATGCTGAAGAAGCAAAACGTAAAGAAACTATCGAACAGTTCGTTGACAATGCAATTGCTGAAGGTAAAATCAATTCTGATGCAAAAACTAAATGGGTGGAAATGGCTCAAAACGATTTTGAGATGGTACAGGCAACGCTGAATTCCATTCCAAAACGTGATAAAATTTCTGCTAAAATTGCAAATGACCCTGCCAACATTGAAAATGCAGAAAATCAGATGACCGAGGCAGAAAAGAAAATGGCTAAGGCTGTTGAAGCTGTCGTAGGAACAGATTTCCAATTTAAAACACTTGACTAAAACAAAATAACATAAACAACATGGCAAGTTCAGTAAATTTTGCGCAAAACACATATTCTGGTGAGGTCCTTAATGACCTCCTGACATATACCGCGCAAGGGAATGATACATACAAAGAAGGTTTGATTCATATCAAATCTGGAATCCAGTTCAAATACACCATCCCCACTATCCAATTGGGAAAAGTAATTCAAGATAACGTCCCCACTCCAAACTCAACTCATGGCGCAGGAGCAGGAACTACTGGTGGATTGAACCAATACACATTAACAGAACGTTACCTGGAACCGCAAGAATTCATGGTGTACCTTGAATTTAACCCCCGTGACTATGAAAAGTATTACAAATTTGCCCAGCCGGAAGGTAATTTGGTATTCCGTGACTTAGACCCAAAAGTACAAGCTAAAATGCTGCGCCTCTTGATGGATCGAAAGAATGAGTATATCGGTGAGTCTATTTGGTGCTCCGCAAAAGGTGGTTCAGCTGCCGCAAAAATTACCGCTCCTGAAGGTTGCACAACGATTGGAGGTGAAAATGCCGGTGGCCCAATGAAATACTTTGACGGTGCAATCAAACGTATTCTGGCAAATACTGCAACAAATGCAACAGAGGTAGAGAAAGCTGGTGGACAAGTCATTATTGCCGGTACTACAGAATTGAGCACAGGTGCCAATGTAGAAGCCGCTCTCAATGCTATGTGGAAGAAATGCCCGAAACAAATCCGTAAAAAAGCAGGACTGGTATTTGTATGTGGCTGGGATATTTGGGATTTATATGATCAATATCTAAGCGACAAAACAGTGAAATACTCCGACAATACTAAGGTTAACGAGTATCGTTTTAAAGGTAAGCGTATTGTACCTATTGTCGGCATTCCAGAACATACTATCGTACTCGGAGAATTTACTACCGGCATGGAATCTAACCTGTGGATGGGGGTTGACTATGCAAATGACGCTGAAGTAGTAAAGGTTGAACGGCTACAAGCTAACAGCGAATTGTATTTCTTCCAGATGCGAATGAAAATGGATGTAAACATCGTTCGTCCGGCAGAAATCGTAGCATGGACCGCTTACAAAAATGCAGAATAACAAATTGAATTAAATATCTCATCATAGTTTATCACAAGGGAGTGGAGTCGGTACTCCATTCCCTTTTTTAATTTAAGTTATGGCTAGAAAAAAGAATACAGAAGCTCCGGTTACAGAAGAGGTTAAAACACAAGATCCTACAGTTACTTCAGAAACACCGGTTATTTCAAATGAAGAATCTGAAAAACAAGAGCAAGACACTGTTGAAACTCCAGATACCTCCTCTATCAAAGAGTCTTCTCAAAAACCTGAAAAAAAAGACAAAACAAAAGAAAAAGATGAAATACCAGAATTCGTAAAAGAACTGTTACAAAAATATCCTGGCTATCCGGCATTGTATATTGATTCCAAAGGTGGTGTATTCACCGCAGATGCACAACCTAATTGGGTGAAGGATGCTATTCTTTATCAAAATCCGTATTACAAACAATAAAATTTACAAATATGGCATTAGGTGGCGTTTTTATGAGTGATACCGATGGAAACATTGGAACAAGCTCTACAACCTCAACTGAAAAAGTCACAGGTTTGCTGTTTGATATTTCCAAACAAGCTAAATTCTTCGAAGAAGGTGCTGGTTTGGCCGTAAAAGACAAATTACAAGGTAATGTTATTGAAATCAATTCTATGGATGATTTGAAAGAACTTGGCATTACCGCATACTCCGGTGACACTGAAAAGGATTTACTGTTTGGAATTCCTTATTATCATATCAATCATTTCTTTGGAATACAAGGAAGCACAGGACGTTTGTTTATCATGTTTGCAGACTGTGGTGTAGATTGGAATGCTATAGAACAAATGCAACGTGCAGCACATGGTATGATTAACCAACTCGGTGTTTGGACTGAACAATCGTTGTGGAAACAAACAGATCCGGAAGCAGAAACATATAGCATTGACCTAGTTACAGATCTGCAATCCAAAGCTGCGTCTTTAGCTGATGAAAATGCTCCTTTATCAATCTTGTTATGTGCAAATTCCGCAGTAATTGCAACAGCTGAAGAATCTGTGAAGAAAGTAGAACTGGGCAAAATACCTACGTGTGTCATTAATGCTCGGTTTGTCAGTGTATTGCTTGGCCAGGGATTAGACGCTGATGTATCAGCTATGCAGCTTGCTAACCCGAACCTCACTCCTGTAGGAAATATTGGAGCCGCACTCGGATGTATCGCTTCAGCAAGCGTACAAGAATCATTCGCATGGGTAAATAAGTTCAATTTGATTGGTTATTTCCCAGATATTGAAATGGGATTCGGAGATGTCACTTTAAATAGCGAGGATAAGTTAACAAGTACATTAAAGTACTCATCTTTGAATAAAATCCAATTGGATGATCTGGACGATAAGGGATATGTCTTCTTGTGCAAATATTCTGGTTTGGAAAGCGGAGTCTTTTTCTCTAAAGACCAAACGTGTTCAAATGGAGATTACCGAACAGTTGCTAGAAACCGTACAATTCATAAGTCAAGACGTGCTGTACGTAACGCATTATTACCTTATGTCAATTCTCCGTTGAAAGTAGATCCCAGCACTGGATACCTATCTTCTGCCAAGATTACGATGTTTCAAAACATTGTCTCTGACATCCTCACAACTATGCAGAATAATGAAGAAATTTCAGGTTTTTCTGTAACAATTGACAAGAATCAAAATGTATTAAAGAATGATACACTAATCATTAAATATTCACTTGTTCCGGTGGGTGTAGCGTCCCGTATTGAAGTAGTCGAGGGCTTGGCATTAACCAATAAATAATTAACAAGATGGCAATAATTAACAATGTAGCATACAGCTGGTCTATGATCCGCATTTCCATACCAGCATTGGACATTTCAGAAGATTCTACTATTATGCAAGGAGTTTCTGAAATCAAGTGGAACAAGACTCGTAAAGTTGAAAACAACTACGGTATTGGAGGAAATGCTATCAATCGTGGTTTTGGCAATAAAACCTGTACAGCCTCCATTACAATGGATTATAATACCGTTTCCCAACTCCGAGCATTGGCTGGTTCTTTAATGGATTTGGGAGAATTTGACTTGATCATCTCATTTACTAATGCTTATGCCGGTGAAGACTGGACCGCCGAAACTGTAACGCTAAAGGGATGCCTCTTTAACGAAGACGGAATGGAAAGTAAACAAGATGATACAAACATTACAAAAGAATTCAATTTGAATCCTTTCGACATTATCACAGGAGAAGGAACTAGCTCTTGGCTATAACTTCTAGTATAATACGTTTTTGAAAAGGCGAGTTGAAAACGGCTCGCTTTTCATTTTATCTATAAAATAAAAAGGGATGCGTTAACACATCCCTTTATTATCCGTTTTATAGTGCAGAATTGACGACTAAGCTCAAATATGCACTTTTTACGTTGCAAAAATAATGTTTTATTTCCAATCTACAAAATCTCTCATAAAAATAATAAAAGCCACTTATGAGTGGCTCATTTCCTTACAAGAAAGTAAGGCGTTGCTTTTTTATATGTTGCAAAGGTAATATATTTATTTTATATACCAAATAAATTTATATAGAGAATATACATTTAACATTTTATTTGCATTCACACACAACCTACCAGCATTATAACTTCTATTCTTGGATAAACATCAATAATCATAATTATAATGGAAAATGTAAACGAAGACCTTTTCTTGCCTGAAGATATTCAGACCGAGATTGAAAAGAAAGTAAAAGAGCTGAAAGATTCAGATCCCAAACTAAAACGTGTATTCCCGATTTTTGTGGAAGGAGATGAAGACGAAGGCGAAAAGCCATATTATATCGGTTATTTTAAACAGCCGCCTTTCCCGACATTCAGTAAATATTTGTCCCTCTCCCAAAAGGACCAGGCCGGTGCCATGCGAGAATTGGCAAAAGATTGCTTTGTCGATGGCGATAAAGAACTGATTAAAGATGATTCCTTGTTCATCTATGGCTTGATGCCACACCTGGCTCAAATCATCGAGGTGCGCAAAGGAAAACTCGTAAATTTATCAAAAGCTGGGAAGTAAAA
>OOAZ01001992.1_pt1 | contig 11938 bp, 9 predicted proteins | sample 1671221 | NCBI WGS metagenome assembly OOAZ01 (sample SAMN06348134, study PRJEB24527) | human gut metagenome | biome: human gut; feature: ankylosing spondylitis patient; material: feces | host: Homo sapiens | place: China | collected 2015-10
GAGGATTTTGATGTGGTATGTCCTTCGGAATATATCATTGAGAGAATGCTGAAAAAGCATCTGTTGTTGCCTATTGACACCACTTTCGCCCATTCCCCTAATTACATGAATAATGTGTCACCATTTATTCGCGAACAGATTAATAAACTGAGTCAGCCGGGTGAAGAAGCAAGCCGTTACGCTGTCTGTTATATGTGGGGGACCGCAGGTATTCTTTATAACCGGGCATACGTTCCCGATTCCGACGCTTTCTCCTGGGAATGTCTTTGGGATAAGAAATATGCAGGAAAGATTCTGATGAAAGACAGCTACCGTGATGCTTACGGAACAGCCGTTATCTATGCCCATGCCAAAGAGCTGGAAGAAGGAACGGTGTCGGTGGAAGACCTGATGAATGATTACTCACCACGTGCTATGGAGATAGCTGAAAAGTATCTGAAAGCCATGAAACCGAATATTGCCGGTTGGGAAGCGGACTTCGGTAAGGAGATGATGACGAAGAATAAAGCATGGCTGAATATGACCTGGAGTGGCGATGCGATATGGGCGATTGAAGAGGCGAATGCGGTAGGAGTGGACCTTGACTACGTGGTTCCGAAAGAAGGAAGTAATATCTGGTATGATGGCTGGGTGATTCCTAAATATGCGAAGAATCCGGTGGCTGCCAGCTACTTTATCAACTTTATGTGCCGTCCGGACATTGCGTTGCGTAATATGGATTTCTGTGGATATGTGAGTTCTATCGCTACACCGGAGATTCTGGAAGAGAAAGTGGATACGACTCTGGATTATTATGCGGATTTAAGTTATTTCTTCGGTCCGGATGCCGACAGCATACAGATTGACAAGATTCAATATCCCGACCGTAAGGTAGTGGAACGCTGCGCTATGATTCGTGACTTCGGAGATAAAACCAAAGAGGTACTGGATATCTGGTCACGCATCAAAGGTGACAATCTGGGGGTAGGTATTACTATTCTGATTTTTGTTGTCGTAGCTTTGATGAGCGGATGGATGATTTATAAGAGATGGCAACGCTACAGCCGTCGGAAACAACAAAATCGCAGAAGCAGAAGAAAGAGAAAAAAGAATGTGAAGCGGTAAGTTAAAAACACCCGGTAATAAGCGGTGGATGATAAACGAATGATACGGTTAAATCCGGGCATCGTTTGTCATCCACCGCTTTTTTATCCTGCTCTTTTCATAGAACGGATGATGTCTTTCGTCTCTTTATCTACACGCAGAGATTCAATGATTTTCTGCAATGATTTATTGTATGTCCAGTTATCCAGTTTGCTCTGCTTCAGATATTTCATCGTCTTATCCGGAAATTTAATGAAACAGATTGATATCATCCATGCCATTGCCATACGTACATAATAGGCTTCATGAGTGAATAAATCGGCATATTCTAGCAATGAATCGATATGATCCTCATCTACATAATGAAACAGCATCACAATTCCGAACCGGATTTCATATTCTTCTTTTGACTTCAGATAAGGCTGGATAAACTGCCATACTGTTTCTTTCCCTTTTCCTACCGCTGTCTTTTTCAGCTCACCTGAGAAAATATCGCATACGGCCCAGTTGTTGATACGCGGGACGAAGAGGCGAATATAGTGGATTCGTTCTTCCAGCTCCATTTTAGCGAGTCCGATAATCATTCCCTGTAGCATTGTCTCTTCATAATACTGTGTATCGGTTGCTTCAACGAATGTCCGCCAGTCTTCTTTCTTGGCGAGCCCTTTAGCCATTATCCGGAGTTGCGGGATGCGTACACCGAGAATATTATTGGCACCGGGAATTAAAGAGGAGTGAAATTCCCTGTATGTAGGGTCTTCCAACGTTTTCAGTTCTTTACGGACGCTTTCTGTTGTTGTCATTGGCTGTAGATTTATTATTGATGCAAATATATGAAAAAGAGTGCGTCTTCTTTCGCAGACACACTCTCTTTTACATTTTATTCTGTAAATAATTAAACAGTCACCTTATTTCTTGGTCATATCAAAAGTAAAGGTAGTTGCCGGAAATTTATCAAACCGTTCTTCATTTACTGTAACTTCTGTTGCCTGAATAGCAAACTTCAGTTTCTGACCTTCATAAGCATAACTGCCTTTTTCGTCAGCCTTGATTGTCACTTTTACGGTGAGTTTAGGAGTTTCTTCTTCCCCTTCAGTTTTTCTTATGGGTTGTGGTTCCATTGCAATTTCCAATACCAAGGGTTCAGGTGACATTTGAAGTAAGATATTGTCTTTATTGTCGTTGAAAGCTGCTTGATAAGGGATTTTGTATTCTACATCTCCTACCGCTTTGATGATGGCTTCGGCTGCGTCCGGATCTTCGATAATGCTTTTGATCAGATCCTCTACCGGGAATTTGCTGATTAATATATGATTATCTTTTAATTCGGCATTTACGGTGACTCCGTCTTCAGCTTCATTCTCTGCATTTTCCAAAGGAGCGATAGAGGTTGTAAGTCGTTTTGTTTTGCCGGAATAGGTGCCTTCTACATCTTTGAGAGAATATACCGGAATATTTTCATCATCATCACTACTACAAGAGGTAAAGATACTGGTCATACCCAATGCCATTACCAATAAAACAAAACGACTTAAGCAACATACTTTTTTCATTTTAGTTAAAGTTTTCATACTTGTTAAACAAATTAGGTTATTAATTCTCAAAATTAAGGTGTACGTACATAGAGTAAATACCGGAAATAACGAAATACTGCATCATGGAAATAAAAAAGTACTCCAGTCACTTTCTCCGTGAAGACCGTGCTGGAGTACATTCGGACATGCTTTTAGTTGTCCGTTTTATTCCGACTATTTTTTCTTGATCGATTCTTTAGGTGTAATTCCGAAGTATTCTTTATACCTGTTGCGGAAGTTTTTTACATCCTTCAATCCGATCATTTCCGGTATGGTTCCGACAGGGTATTTCCCGCTTTCTAACAACTCGTGTGCCTTTTCCATTCGAACCGCTTCAATAAAGACGGTCGGGGCCTCGCCGGTCACTGACTTCCACTTATTGTAGAATTTCGTTCTGCTCATTTTCAAATGTGAGGCAATCGCATCGATAGTCAAATCCTCTTTCTCTATGCGTTCAAGAATATACTCTTTTACTTCATTGATCAATAGGCTTTTGCTTCCTTCAGTAGCTTCCTTGATCATTTCGGTTGGTTGTACTTGCAGAAAATGTTCTCCGAATACTTTGTGCAGGAATGCTTTTCTAAGAAGGCGGCTGTTCCTGATAAGAACAGCAATCTCTATCTTTAAATCCTCCACATGAAAAGGAGTATGCATGAATGTGTCTGCTAATGACGCTTCCCTTTTACTGCGTTGGTCGGCATCTATATGCGATCCGTAAAGGATGACTGGTATAATAGATGTTTCTTTAGACGTCTTCAGCCTTGAAGAAAGTTCATCACCGCCCATTCCGTTGAGCACTGTATCGCATATTACCAGATCCGGATGTTCATCTTTGATATATCCCAATGCGTCCGCTCCGTTTTCAAAACCTCTGACTATGTATTCCTCTGACAAACAGGTCTCCAGATAGGATCTGAATTCTTCGTTACTGTCGACCATAATCACGACAGGTCTGGATGAATTTCTTTTCTGCGAACTTTTATGGAATAAGGCATCGATCTTTTCTTCTTCTATATTCTTCTCTATATGAACCAAACTGCGTTCGGATACATTTTCATAAGAGGGTTTTACAGGAAAACGTAATGTGATCGTATGACATGAATTATTGATTAATATTTCTCCATTGCATATTTCTGTCAGTTTTTTGCATAAAGCACTTTTTGCAAAGTAATATTTAGATTCTGTTTTTTGTTTAATAAGATGTTTGCCGGAGCATTTATAGCATTTCATTAGGTTTTCATTTCCAGTATAACTCACTTTTATTATCCAATATTTGTTGCATAAAGATGCGTGTATAATAACTTTTTTTGAATATTCTGTATGATCTATTATATTCTTTATGAATTTCTCTATTACGGGAGATATTTTACTTTGATCTATCCACACGCTTGCATATTTGAATTCTGTTTGGATTTCTAATTTAATATGTCTGTTTGCTGCGTGATCTTTCAGAGAAGATATTTTATTTTTAAGGAAATTTCCTAATTCATGTTCCGTAATATTCATTTTTTGGGAATGAGCGGCTATTTGCTTCAGGTCCATTAATCTGGTTAAATGATCATTAAGGCAATCTATGTTGCGGATAGCCAGTGACAGCTCTTTTTTGATATTGTCTGGACAGTTATTACTATAGGTTGACTTCAAAGGCGTATGAAGCAATGTGATCGGGGTGCGAATGTTTCGGAAGGAATCCATGAAGTACTGATTTTCTTCTTTTAAGAAAGCAATTTCTTTCCGCATGGCAAAAGAATGAGACAAGAACCAATACAATAAAAGTATTCCTGCTGTTGAAAATAAAATTGGAAATAATTCACTTTGGGTGGTTGTAACTGCGATAATAGAAGTGTATAATGACGTTATAATTAAATATTTCATATTAATCTGTTTTTTTAGTAACGTCACTTGGTGAAATTGATCTATTCCTCTTGTTCGGGTTTGAAGCAAGGAAAAATGCACAGTATTATGGTCTCATGATTGTATATCAATAAGTTCAAATAACATGATCTCAAAATTATTTGTTCTTTGAAGGCTGATATCGGGAATGCGTAGTATATATGTAGAGTTTTAATTCTAATGTTTGAACCCTTTTGAAAGGAATAGGGCAAATCTCCTCCAAGTAACAATAATTAATTTGATTATTTTTTATTAAACATAAATGTTAAATATATTGTAAGTAATGCGGGCTGCTCAGGAGGTGCCCGTGCTTTTGGTTGGGTACTTTTGGAATAACTTCCATTTAGTACCAATTCAGATTCTCTCATTTTTGGGTTTTTGGATAATATATACGTATTTTTTTATAATATAATATTGCTTGTTCTTATAAGGTAAATATACGCCATAGTTATAAAAAATTGATATAATATCTGATTAAAAATAGAGACTTGTTACTTTTTGTATGATGTTTGCGATAAAATGTATTGAAAACTTGTATATTTTTAATACAATGTTATATTTATTGTTCGTAGAAAATAATAATGCTTGCTTATTTAAGGTTCTGCTTATTATTAATTTATGTTTAATAAAATCATAATTAGATCAAAACAGTCATGGAATTCTTTGTTTTTATTCCTGATTTGGGAGATTGATACGTAGATTTATAGTATGGTTCTATGGAGTATGCTTAATAAATTGGTATAATGCTATATATCTTTTCCTATATTTATCAGGTTGGTTTGAAGCATTCTACCATATGAATTAATAAATTCTCGCCAGCTATTAGCTGTTTGTTGCTTATGTTTTATTCTGTTGCACTTGTATAGCTACAGGGATGCATAACTGTAGCAGACTTGTTGCACAAGTCTGCCTGTCTGATTACTCCACTGTAACTTTATTGTTTCTTTATGATTGGATAGGGGGAATGAAAAAAAGTGCAGTTTTCTCCTATGAAAAAGTGAAAAGTATATAGATGATTTTTGTAAACTTGTAGAAAAAAGAACTGTTTTGTGGGCTTAAAGTGTTGATTAGTAATGCTGTGACATTTTTGCTTTTCCCCTTATAATAATTAGATTAGATACAAAAATGTCACAGCATTCATCTGATTATCCTCGGTTGCTACTTCTCTTCTTTTCTTGCCCGTAACTTTCCCTCCAGTTAATTATATGAGCGTTAGAAGAGTGAGTAGCTCCCGAAGGATATATTATCTAATAAATGTTGTATGAGTAATTCTTCACATGTTTCCTTCATTAAAAAGGAACATGTGAAGAAATACATTACTCTCTCACTTTAAACTACTTCTCCCTCTTTCAACAAAAGAGGGAGAAGTGTATTTTAATACTTCATCAAGTGTGATGCTTTAAAGCCTTTGATTAATAATTCTTTGGATAAGAATTACCGTCATAAGTACAAGTAGACTTGAAAGCTCCTTTTGCAACACCATTCAATACGCTTACAATGTTGTTGGCTCTAAGGTCATAGTAACCAATAGCACCAAAACCTTTATTTGCAACTTGTGTTGCATAAAGTTGGGCACTACTAGCAGATGGGGTACTGTTAAGGTTGATGGTTAATGGTGCCCATTTACTGTTCGGCATACCAAAATCTGTACCCCATGATGGATAGTTGAAGAATGCGTAAATGCCATAGTCAATATAGCTATTAACTCCTGTAAGCTCACTTGTGTAGCCATAATTGAATACAGTAATCGTCTTACTTGGCATTTTGTTATGGAGCGCAGTAATCAAATTAGAGAAAGAACCTGTACTTCCAGATGGATAACCATTTCTACCGTATTCAGCCCATTCGTCGTCAAAGTCTACACCATCTAATCCATATTGACTAACAGCATTGGCAACGGCGGTAGCAAACTGTTCAGTCTGAGCTGAATTCATGTTTGCGAATCCGAGTCCTGTATGGTCACCTAATAGACCGAGTAAAACTTTGATACCTTTGTCTTGAAGAGGCTTAATCAGAGTGTCTTTGTGATCCAAAATGTACTGTACATTTGGATTGTTATATAAAGTAGCGTCTGAGCCTACACCTCTTATGTTGGCAGCGAACAGAATTACATAATCGAAAAATGGAGCATCATCCATAATATATGACCCTGCATTAAGAGGATTGATATCATTTACTTCAATATAAACGATGTTTTTAATACCTGTGGCCGAACGGGTGACCGCTTCTGGTTGAGTACCATCTGCTTGGTTTGCTGGAATTTCTTCTTGTGAGCATGCGCAAAATGCAAATATAGTGATAGATGACGCTAAAATTTTATACAAGTTTTTCATAATGTAAATTTTAAAATTGATTTAATGATTTTTCTTTTCTTATAATCAATGCGGAAGACATGTCTTTGGCATTGATAGGATACGTGTTTGGTGGAAGTTCCTCCTTCATAGTCTGATTTTTATGCGTAAATATTCTGCATCTCCTTTCTCAGTTTGTCCATATTCACAGATGCTTTATAAATATGAATGTTATATCTTAATAATCTTTAGGCATGAGAAGATCATGAATGTTGAGGTATTGATTATTTGGAGAGTTACAAAATATTCTTTTTCCATATCACATAAGTTACAGATAGCACCATAAGCCATATAAGTCGGTGCATAAGATTCTGTTCCTGCACTAACATAGTCTACTCTATTTACTACAAATACATGGTTTATTCCAGCGGTTATCATTGGTGAGGGTTGAGTAAACATTTCTATCACTTGATCTAAAATATTAGTTTGTTCACTTGATATATGTATATCAGTGTTCAAAGCTCCCCATTTTTCTTTGTTTAATCCTGCAATAGGACGTGTCCATTTTTCAGGAGTACTCCAAGGATCAATAATTGTGTTCAATTGATCACACCAAGCATAATCTACAAGTTCTCCTAATTTCAAATTAGCGTCATTAGTAATCCCTTCCGGAGATTCAGAAGTTTGTGTATAGGTTATGATCTTGTTTCCTAGCTTATCTCGTAAAGATGCTACGAATTTGCATAGATTGTTTGAGTAATTAATGTTTTCATTACTTTCTTCATAGGAAAAATTAGCATCATATAGATTGACTCCATCTAAATGATATATATCAATCACTTGTTTTATTCTTTCTACAAATATCATCATTTCTTTTTCTCCCAGATTGGAAAAACTAATTCCTTCTCCGGCTCCCTTAATGGCAAGGCAAACTTTGTGGTCCAACTGTTGCAATGGAACGATGTACTTTTCACGTTTCTTTAGTACGTATGCCAGATCATCTTTTAGATATAAGGATGGCAACAGATTATCGTCTGCCTTAACGGTAGCGAACTGTAGGTTGATTATATCGAATGGATTGTAGTAATCTACTTCTGGTGATGAAAGAGACATAGATTCAAAATAGAGCTTGTTGAGCAGTAGAGGATTGGTGAATTCGGGATCTACCCCTGCTATCTGAATGAAGTTTTTCTTTATGGCGTTATATTCGGCAGGAGCCATTCCCCATACATTAATTATATAATATAATGTTTTGCGTTCACTAGACATGGCCGGGGAACTATTGTTCTCTTCCACTGTCAGAGGGAGTACATAAATAACAGAATCTTCTATGGCTTCATCATATTTGAAAGCAATAGAGACAGAGTTTGATTGCTGTTCTCCTTTCTCTATTGTCATTTTTCCACTGTTACCTAAATCTACGTATTCTGTAGGATACAGAGGGTAATTCGTTCCGTGTTTCGAATTGAAGTCCAATACTTTGGATTCGTCTACTTTTACGGTATAATTTCCTGTTTGTGAAGCCGGTTCTGTTAAGCTGATGTGAAATTGATCGCTCAAACTGGCATGGTCCATGTTTATCTGTGGATTTTCCATCGCATAATTATCGCTTTGTAATATACCCATAGAAAGACCTATACCTCCGGTTTCGGGGAATGTGCCGGCATCGATAGTAAGATCGTTATTTTCGCAGGCAGTCCCAATAAAACCTGCCGCAAATGCCAGAATCAGTATATGTTTCAATATTTGTTTCATATTTTGATTTTTATAAGTTTCTCATTTCTAATCTTCCCTATTCACTTGCGGAACTTCTATGCCGCTTGGCCATAGTTCCTCATTTTTTACGTCATATTCTTCTTTACTATTGAAATCTTTCCAATAACGAACAATGTGTGCATCGTTATGATATTTGGAGTAATCCTTGATATCATTGCCGCTTCCTTCATTGAATTTCCAGTAAGCAGCGAGGTGTGCTTCATTTTCCGGATCTTCAATGTCGTACATGTTTTTCCATATTTCCTGTTGTGTACGTGCTACATCCCAGATACGTGCCTCACAGACATTACCGTTAAGTTGTCGGTCGATAAGCCAGCGGTCATTATAAGAACGTCCTATGTAGAAAAGCCAGTCACCGTCGCTTGCACCGGGAAAACTTTCCTGTTTGCGGTTGGCAAGTTTTATTTCAGAGAACTCGCTGTTGCCATAGTTAGTGCTTCGACTTTGTTCTTTTCCATTGACGTAGAAAATAATTGTTTTGGTGGCAATGTCGTACGTTAGTGCGAGATGGTACCATTCATTTTCTTTCAGTAATTTGGCTTTGTTGGCTTCGGGGAACTTTCCTGCCGGAGTCTGTATCTGCAACTGTTGGCGTGGGAAGCCTGCATCGCCTGCTCGGAAACAGAAATATTGCTCGATGCCCATCAGACTGGAAATGTCTGTATTGGCTTCGTCGAAATTGGTTATACGGGTGATTATTTCAAAGGTGACAGCCTTCAAATTGTTCAGATGAGCAGCATTGCCGGCAGGCTCTGTTCCCCATTTGGGTACATAGAATCCGGGAACTTCGACGTAGCAATAGCGTAAGTCAACAGCGGTAGTGATGGCGCTGGAGCGTTTCACTATATACCAGTAGGTGGTAGAGCCATCCAATAGGCCTACACCTTGTGCAGAATTAAGAGACACTGGGCAGAGATATGCTTTATCAATTTCCAATTCTGTCAGGTTTTCGAAATAAATATGTAACGGAGCAGAATTGATTTTGCCTGCGCGTATTGTCATTTCGTTGCTCTCCAATCGGTAATGTTTGGTCGGCAATATATCATAGCTGGTATTGTTTCGTGAGTTGTAGGCTTCTACTTGTGAAGGGTCAACTGTTACGTTGACTGTAACATCAGTACCGGCAGGATATGCCAGCCGGGCTGTGAAGCTCTTTTCGCGCTGAATAATCGTTTTGTTGAATGTCATAGTCTCCGATGTTTTGCTTTCGGCTACACTTAAATAGACACCGTTGTCGAAGGGGGCGTTTTTACTATAATCGGCATTGTCGCAAGCAGTGACAGCAAGTAACAACATGAAAATTGCGAATCGTATTTTTTGCTTTTTCATCTTAGATTCCTCCTGTGTTTATTTTAAAGGTGAAGGGTTTAAAGTCTGTATGGCACCACGTGTCTCCTTATAAGTGATGTTAGCGTGCGAATAGTCTGCAGCGACATTCTGTATCATTAAGCCGCCGATAGGCCCGCAATCTATTACCTGTATGGCGAAGAAAGGCACTTGTGAGACAAGCCCGTCATTATTGTCCGTAGTCATTAGCTCCGGATCGCCGGTAATGAGCAGCTTGTCCGAGGGAATACCTGCATAATAGATAGCTTCATTAATTAGAAGATGTAACTGGCTGGCATTTTTAGAGGACGTAGTATTGAGTACGTAGCGGGTGAATACATCCCGGTTCGCTTCGGGAATAAAAAGTGGATTACTTTCCAGAAAAAAGATTTTTCCATTTTTTGCTAACGGTGTAATCTTGTCAAGCAGTAACTGACGCATCTCGGCTATACTTGCATTGACTGCTGCGTTATTACCAAGTCCGATGTCACCGGTGTAGGAGATTGAGGCTCCGTCAAGTCCATTGTCGTTAATGGCGGATACCATTTGTTCTAAAGCGGGAGTCAGAAGTGTTTTGATTTCTTGTCCCGAACTTTCTGCATTCTCTTTGATACTGGTCAGGTTGAAACTAAAAAGAATCTTTGTTGCAAAATTAGTCTGCAATACAGGAATGTCTTCCAGATCGGCTGAATTAAGTGTTACCGCATTTTCCAGAATGACGGCATCAATGCTATCCGGCATCGAACGAAGAAAGTCTTTTTCTCCGTCTCCGCTATGTCCATTGTCGAAGCGTACACATACGGCATAGTGTTTGCGACTTTTATAGTTGCGAACAGCTTGTGTGTAACGGGCATATAGTTCAGGGTTCTGACCATCGGGGGTAGTTACTCCGTAGTCCACCTGTTCCGTTTCGGTCCAATCGTCACACGATATCCATAGACAGCCTGCACCAATCGTGAGAGTGACGACGGTAAGGAAACTGAATATAAGGTTTTTATTTTTCATATTATCTTAGTTTTTAAAGATTCTTACTCGTTTGCTTTACGATCCCACCATACATGGGTACCACCGGTATCTCCCCCCTGATTATTACTACTTTCCTTTATCAATACATTAATGGCATTGTTAAGGTGGAAAGAATTCTGGGTGTATTCTTCGTTGGGATACATGAGTCGGCGCATGCCGGCTTCGGTACTAACATTGCGGCCTTTGTTCACGACAACAGGCAATAATTTGGGATATCCGGTACGCCTGTGTTCACTCCATGATTCAATGCCGTTGGGGAAAAGTGCAATCCACTTTTGGGTAATGATACGTTCCAAATTCTCTTCGAATGCCTGTTCTCCCATTTCATTCCATTTTACTGTAATGTTGGCGGGGCTACCTGTGCTATACGAACCTAGCGGGTCAGTATAGCCACTTGGAGAGGCTATTGAATTCAGGTAGTCTTCCGCTCCGCTGGCTCCATGTTCTTCAAAAGAAAGCTTAACCCCTGTTTCGTAGAAATCTTTGGCTTCACCGCCCATATTCCATTTGCGTAATGCTCCTTCGGCTCGCAGGAATGCTACTTCGGAGGCAGTCATCCATACATAAGGATCGCTGGCGGTCATCAAACGATTGGAGTACGATGTTATCATGTCGTCATCAGAAAATGGTGAATTTATGCCGATACGCATGCCGTAATAACCTTCCTGGTCGTTATTCTTCACCTTGGTAAAATATTTATCCCGACGTGGGTCTGCATAACCATTCATGTAACAGATGATATCGGCTCCTACACGATAGTCTTTCCAATCGTTGAAGCAGAGTGCTGAGCGATTTTCTGCTACATGGAATAAGGCATTGTCGTCGTTCTTTTCGATCACTCCTGCCGTTACGGCTTTCTCGGCAATGCTTTGGGCTTCGGCAGCCATATCGGTGTAGCATAGGCGCATAGCCATGCGTAGTTGTAGTGAATGGAGAAAAAGGCGCCATTGTTGTAGTTTTCCGTAGTAG
>OOAZ01001993.1_pt1 | contig 11934 bp, 11 predicted proteins | sample 1671221 | NCBI WGS metagenome assembly OOAZ01 (sample SAMN06348134, study PRJEB24527) | human gut metagenome | biome: human gut; feature: ankylosing spondylitis patient; material: feces | host: Homo sapiens | place: China | collected 2015-10
GGCGGAATCTCCCGCCAATCCTTGAGCGTTGCGGGGGTGACGCGTTTAGCCGCGCAGTAACGACGGTACGGCAGATCATACGTGTACTGATAGATGAACACGTCACGCGCCAACGCACCAAACGCCTCTTCCGGGGCCTGCTCACAGCCATAGGTATGGATAAAATCCAGAATCCCGCGCTTGATACGACGCGCGTCATCCATCACATCAGTCATTGCATCGCTCCTGTCAATATCCAATATCAACCAGCATTATCGTTCATCGTACGCCGCAGCGCCAGTCCCATCCGCCGGATCGGCTGCTGGAACATCCACGGACGCCGGCGCACGATGCTTCGCCACCAAATCCGGAAGAGCGACGAAAAGCGCATTGAGAATGATGGCTGAATACACCGACCATGATGTTGTTGCCAAAGAACACGCTTGCGCCGCCGGTCAGGCCGGAGAGCGCCTTGGGCAGGGCGATGCCGAGCAACAGAGACATGCCGATGACCGTTTGACGGCGCTCGTCATCAGCGACCTTGCGCAGGGCGCGCAGGCCGGTCACGATTAGGCTGGCCGCAGCCGGCAGGAAAATGCCTCCGACGACTGCCGAGGGAATGACGGACAGCAACGCGCCCGCCTTTGGCACGAAGCCCAGAATCAGCAACAGCACAGCGGCGATGATCACAGGCGTGCGCGTGCGCAACTTGCCTTCGCCGGTCAGGTTGAGCAGGCCGACATTTTGCGGGTAGGCGGTGGTGGTGAATCCACCAATCAGCGAGGAAATGGCTGAACCGGCCGCCTCGCCGGCAAGACCGTAGCGCACCTGCTTGCGTTCGAGGGACGTGCCCTGAATCTCAGAAGCCGCCTGATAGACGCCGAGAGCTTCCATGACGGCAACCATGTAGGCAATGAAGAACGGGATGAAGATCTTCCAGTCAAATGTGAACGGACCGTAGGGCAGGAAGGCCGGCAGGCCCAACCATCCCTTGGATGCCACAGGAGAGAAGTCCACCATGCCAAACGCTGCGGCGACCACGGTGCCGACGACGAGCGCGATGAGGAATGAGAACGACTTGAGCAGGCCCTTGCCGAGCAACGACAGGACAAGCACAATCGCCGTGGTCAGAATCGACACGGTCAGGATGTGCGGATCGGCGAACGTCTTGTCGCCGGGAGCCCCGCCTAGAAACTCGCTCAGCGTGAATCCAGACAGCGAGACACCGACCATAAAGATGACCACGCCCGAAATCATCGGAGAGAACAGGAACCGCATCCGCTCTATCACACCGGTCAGGCACAGCAACAGGAACACAAGCGAAGCGATGAGAATGGACGAACTCGCCGCCCCCAGCATGCCGGCCGTACCTGCCGCGATCATCAACGCGTCAAACGCGGCTGACGGCCCCTGCACCACCGGCAGGCGAACCAGCCGAGTGGCCTGAACCAAAGTAACCAGACCAGAGACGATGAAGATGGCGTTAATCATGTTCGACGACAGGGCAATAGGTAAGCCGATTGCTCCGGCCACAAACACCGGATCAAGCCAGACGTTGGAAACAAGCACATGCTGGAAACCCAGCAGTACGTTCTGGGCGGTCAGCTCCTTGCGTATTGACATACGCTTCCTCTCTCTCAACGCGCATATGGGATGCCGAGCCGAACAGAGGAGTTCAACCGTCGCATTCCCTACGCGAGTGTTAGCTCACAGGTTCGAAGGGTTCGGCACATACCGTCTCAGCCTAAAGCACCCCTTACGAATCGGTTTTCGCACGTCACCGTAACAAACCTTGACATCTCCGTCAAGAAGATTCGTGCTTTTCGGCAGCTGCCCGATGTGAGATAACAAACAGTTTTACGAATGGAGAAGGAATCGAAGCAATGCGGCCAGACTCACCAACCCCACAGGACCATGGACTTGGAGTCGGCGGGAGTGTAGTTGGAGTCGCCGGTGGCGCCGGCAGCGATATCGGCGGCAGTATCGCGGCCGGGCAGTTCGCGGGTTTCGCGGCGGATGGCGTTGCGCCAGAGGCGGGCGCGGTTGGAGCGTTGTATCTCCACGATATTGCCGTCACGGCCTGCGGCGAAAACGCTCTCCTGGTCGCCGGTTTGCATGCGTTTGACTTCGCGGCGCAGTTGGCGATTCTCTTCTTCGAGGACCAAAATGCGCGCGATACCGGAAAGGTTGATGCCCTCATCCTGGCTCAGGCGCTGAGCTCGGGTCAGGCGGGCAATGTCGCGCAGGCAGTAGCGGCGTGCGCCGCCATCGGTGCGCTGCGGACGAACCAACGGAGAGTCTGGGGGTGAATGTTGGCCAACTCGGCGGTCTGGCCGACGGTGAAGATGGGCAGTTCGATGTCGAAGCCGACGTCATCGGCTCCGTCGAGATCGGCCCTGCCCATCACGAGCGCGGTTGCGCACATCGCGTATAACTGCTTCATCTGGTTGGCTAACCGCGCCATTGTTCACCTCCTGATTACAGGCTGAGATAGTCGCCGGCTTTTTCGTCGAATTCTTTGGCGGCGTGCTTGACGGCCAGACCCGGCTTGGCGGGGACCATGATCTGCACACGGCCGATCAGATCGCCCGGCTGGTTGCTGCGCTGGACGCCAAGTCCCGTGAGCTTGACTTCCGCGCCGGAGCTGGAGCCTGCCGGCACCTTGAAGGTAACGGGATTGCCGTCGATATCCTTGGCCTCGACCTTGCCACCGGCCACGGCCTGGCCCACGGTGACGGGCAGGTCCATGACGATATCATGGCCGCGCATCGAGAATGTGGCATCGGGCTTGACGGTGACGTGCAGGTACAGGTCACCGGCCTTGCCGCCGTTGATGCCTAGCTTGCCCTTGCCGGCCAGCTTGATTTTCTGTCCGTCCTTGACGCCCGCAGGCACGTGGGCCTTGAACTTCTTGCCGTCCACGGACAGGGACACGGTAGCGCCCTTGACCGCCTGACGCAGGGTCAGGCTGATCTTGGAGTTGCGGTCCTCGCCGTTTTCGGGGCGCGGGGCCTCCTCATAGCCATAGCCGCCGGCATTGCCGTACGGCGATTGGCCGTAGCCGCCATACGGCTGGCCGCCCTGACCTGCAGCACCGCCGAACATCGAGAAGATGTCGTTGATGTTGTTGGGGCCGCCGCCCGAAGTGGAGAAGCGGATGCGCGAGCCATTGCCGCCGGCACCCTGGCCGAACATGGAACCAAAGATGTCGGAGAAACCGGAAGCATCGAAGCCGCCGGAACCGCCGGCGAAGCGGGCACCGCCCATGCCGAACTGACGAATCGCGTCGTACTTCTGGCGATCTTCCTTCTTGCTCAGCACGTCATAGGCTTCGGAGATGTCCTTGAACTTCTCCTCGGCTTCCTTGGTCTTGTTGACGTCAGGATGGTATTTGCGGGCGAGCTTGCGGTACGCCTTCTTGATGTCGTCGTCCGAAGCGTCCTTGGAGACACCAAGGACTTTGTAGAAGTCTTTGCTGAGCCATTCGTTTTCAGCCATTCATGTCTCCTTTCTAGAAAAGTCTTTATGTAATTGCACCTCCCTCTGATGAGGGAGGTGGCATCGCGCAGCGATGACGGAGGGAAAGATAGCGGGGACTATGGGCATCAAGAATGTGGCCCTCTGTCTTCCGCGGCCTGCGGCCGGCTTCTCTCCCTCAGTCAGCTTCGCTGACAGCTCCCTCATCAGAGGGAGCTAAGGCACTGTCAACTCATTGCAGCGAGCTGGATGTCAGTTTTGCGGGGAGGCTACTACTACTCGGGCGGCGCGGATTACGCGATCGCCGATGCGGTAGCCGGCCTCGACCACGGTGTCAACCGTTTCCTTTTCGGCATCCGCGTCCGGCTTGTGCAGGATCGCGTCATGCTTGGTGGGGTCGAAGTCCTCGCCCTTTTCGCCGAACTTCTCGACACCGAACTTCTCGAAGGCCTTGTCAATCTTGGTGGCGACGGCCTTGAACGAGTCGTCCATCTCGCTGTGTTCGCGAATGCGGTCGATATCGTCGAGGGCGGGCAGCAGCGCGGTCAGCACGTCGATGATGCCGTGCTGGCGGAAGCGCTCCTGCTCCTTCTGCGTGCGATTGCGGTAGTTGATGAACTCCGCACGTTCGCGTTGCAGGGCTTCGAGGTAGTCTGCGGCTTCCTTCTTGGCCTTGCCGAGCGGGGTGAGGGTGTCTGCGGAATCGGACTGGCCTTCGCCAGTCTTCTCTCCCTCAGCTGCGGCAGGAGCCGCGTCGGCTCCTTCATTGGAAGGAGCCTGGGCAGCCGAATCCTGCGCAGAGCCGGACTCGGCGGAGGCGTCAGCCCCTGAAGAGGCCTGAGCGGCAGCCTCAGCATCTGAGGGATCCGGCAGGTCGTTCAGGTAGTCGTCCTTGTTGAACTCGGACATCACTTGTTGTCCTTGTCGTCATCGTCGTCCACGACCTCGGCCTCGACGGTGTCGTCGTCGGAACCGGAGGCGGAGCCAGCGGAAGCGCCGGCACCGTCAGCACCAGCGGCAGCACCCTCGGCACCCTGCTGGGCGTAGAGGACCTGGCCGATCTTCTGGGCGGCGGTCATCAGCTCGGTCTGAGCGGTCTTGACCTTCTCGGTGTCGTCACCCTTCAGGGCTTCCTTCAGAGCGTTGACCTTGTCGGTGACTTCCTTGACGATGTCGTCGGAGAGCTTGTCCTTGTTGTCGTTGACGAGCTTCTCGGTGGAGTAGGCGAAGGCCTCGGCCTGGTTGCGGGTCTCGGCGTCTTCCTTGCGCTTCTTGTCCTCAGCCTCATGAGCTTCGGCTTCCTTGACCATGCGGTCGATCTCGTCCTTCGGCAGACCGGAACCACCGGTGATGGTCATGGACTGCTCCTTGCCGGTGCCCTTGTCCTTAGCGGACACGTGCACGATGCCGTTGGCGTCGATGTCGAAGGTGACCTCGATCTGCGGGACGCCACGCGGAGCCGGAGCGATGCCGGTCAGCTCGAAGGTGCCCAGCGGCTTGTTGTCGCGAGCGAACTCACGCTCACCCTGGTAGACCTGAATCAGCACGGACGGCTGGTTGTCTTCAGCGGTGGAGAAGACCTCGGAGCGCTTGGTCGGGATGGCGGTGTTGCGATCGATGAGCTTGGTCATGATGCCACCCTTGGTCTCGATGCCGAGGGACAGCGGGGTCACGTCGATGAGCAGCACGTCCTTGCGGTCGCCCTTGATGACGCCGGACTGCACGGCGGCACCGACAGCCACAACCTCATCCGGGTTCACGGACTGGTTCGCTTCCTTACCACCGGTGAGCTCCCTGACGAGTTCCTTGACGGCGGGCATACGAGTGGAACCACCGACGAGCACCACGTGGTCGATGTCGGAAACACCGATGCCAGCGTCGTGCAGCACGTTGTTGAACGGGGTGCGGCAGCGGCCCAGCAGGTCGGAGGTCATGCTCTCGAAGTGGGCACGGGTCAGGGTTTCGTCCAAGTGCACCGGAGTACCGTCAGGGGTCATGGCCAGGTACTGCATGGAGATGGAGGTGCTCGAGGAGGAGCTCAGCTCCTTCTTGGCCTGCTCTGCGGCTTCCTTCAGGCGCTGCAGGGCGATCTTGTCCTTGCTCAGGTCGATGCCATACTTGTTCTTGACTTCGCCGACGAGCCAGTCGATGATCTTCTGATCCCAATCGTCGCCGCCCAGGTGGTTGTCGCCGTTGGTGGCCTGCACCTGAATGGTGGAGAAGCCGTCGTCGTCCTTGCCGATCTCCAGCAGGGACACATCGAAAGTGCCGCCACCGAGGTCGAAGACCAGGATGGTTTCGTCTTCCTTGCCCTTTTCGAGGCCGTAGGCCAGTGCGGCTGCGGTCGGCTCGTTGATGATACGCAGGACGTTCAGGCCGGCGATCTTGCCGGCGTCCTTGGTGGCCTGACGCTGGGCATCGTTGAAGTATGCCGGGCAGGTGATCACGGCGTCGGTGACCGGTTCGCCGAGGTAGGCTTCGGCGTCGCGCTTCAGCTTCATCAGCACCTGTGCGGAGATCTCCTGCGGAGTCCACTTCTTGCCGTCGATTTCAACGGTCCAGTCGGTGCCCATGTGGCGCTTGACGGAGCTGATGGTGCGGTCGACGTTGGTCACGGCCTGACGCTTGGCGACTTCGCCGACGAGGATCTCGCCGGACTTGCTGAATGCCACGACGGACGGCGTGGTGCGAGCGCCTTCAGCGTTCACGATAACGGTGGGCTGGCCACCTTCAAGAGTTGCGATGCAGGAATTAGTAGTACCCAGATCGATGCCAACTGCGCGTCCCATAACTTGTCTCCTTTGTAGATAGGTTCGCTATGCGTTTTCTGTTCTATTCGTTCTTTCGCCCGAGTTTCGGTTTGCCGCCTCCCGGACTTTCCAAAACTTGAGCCTACACCACTCAACTTTGAATCGCAAGCGATTATTCCCAAATCTACAAAAAAGTTGAGCTCCCTTCGCTCAACTTTTTATCAGACACAATCTCAAGACACGATTTCAAGGCGCGATCACCATCGAACATCAATCAAATCGCAATCTCAACAAAACCTGCCATCTCACCATCGGCAGGGCGCGAACGCAATCCGTCAACGTTTCAACTGCCTTTCGTTGACGAATCGCCATTAACTGCAATCAACCGGCCAAATCAGGCCGCACCGGAACCCGCGTTCGGATTAGCCAGATTGGCGGCGACCGGCGCGAGAAGCACACGACCCGTACCGCGATACACGTTGACCAAGCCCTCGCCGCTCGCAGCCGAACCGATCAGCGTCTTCGTGGAACGCTCGACCGTGAACTGCAGGCCGTTCGTCCACGCGATCGCAAAATTGCCGTCCACCTTCAGCTCGTCGTTCTCCAAATCGACGGTCACGATTTCGGAAGCGGGCACCGGCGACTCCAACGCAACCGTTCCCTGGCCCATCAGCGACAGGTTGAACAGGCCCTCGCCGCCGGCCACCATCGCGCTCGGACGCGAAACCATAACCGCATGCTGCTGAATCGTGGTTTCGCAAGCGTAGAACAGGCCGTCGTTCACGGTGATGGCGCCGCCCATCTGGCTCGGATCGAGCAGCAGCACATGACGGTAGGTCGGTTCGAGCACAACCACGCCATTGCCCACGTATTCCGGCTTGACCGCGGACTCGTTGGTGACCGCGCCACGCGCCAGCTTGCCGATGAAATCGCCAACGCCCTTCACACCGGTCGTCACTTCGACATGGCCGACGGTCCACTGCATGGCGCCCGCCTGCACAACCGCGCCGGTCTTGCCATTGAGATTGCAGACCAGTTGACGGCGGCGCACGTTCATTTCGGACGCATAGTAGGCGTCCATGGCGCTGCCGTACGTCACGGAAAAATCGCGCTTCCACTCCATGACCTGGAAAATGCCCTGCTGCGCGACAATTGCGGCATCGTCATTATCCGTCAGATTGTAAATACGCACGAATGCTCCTTTGCTGGTAATACTTTGTTGATAATACTTTGGATGTCGAGAGATAATCTCCCGGTTTGCGAGATAGACATCTCGAAGGATATTGTCTCACAACGCTTGCTGCGTTGAATGACCCATCTCATTTTGGATTTGCGGCCCGCCCTGTCTGCATTGACCTCACGATTTCGATTTGGCGACCTCACGATTCGGAAAAAGGCTTAAAAAATGAAATCGTGAGGTCAGACCACAAATCGTGAAGTCACCAAACCTGAATCGTGCGATGAAGCAAAAGATCCGGACCACACTGCAATGCGTGCGATCCGGATCTTATTTGCGCTCTTCAGATCTCTTCAGATTTTCAGCGGCTGATCTTGGAGGTCTTGACGATCATCGCGATTGCGGCCGGATCGTTCTCGACGGTCTGGTAGCCCATTTCCTTGGCCTGCTCCCACACGGTCTTGCCAGCGCATTCGCCGCCCTGCACGGTCTGGCGGAAGTACTTGGAACCACCGCCGATGGTCACGTCAGCGCGGGTATCGAGCAGCTGCTCGGAAATGGAACCGATGCCGCCGTTTTCCTTGAGCTGGCTGGCGAGGCAGCGCTTGAGCGCGTCGTTGGAGCTGCCGTCGGTCTTGCCTTGCGGGCCGTAGCAGCCACGCTCGGTGGAGTGCGATTCGAGCACGGCCGGGGTGATGTACTGGCCGGTGCCGCAAGCGCGCCGAGCGTTGCAACGGAAGCGATTGCTGCAATCGCTCCTTTGAGAGCCTTCCGATTGCTCATCTTTTTTCTTCTTTCTTCAGCCTGTGCTGTATTGCAATCTCCACGCCAGGTTTCGCAAACCAACTTCCGAGGCGTTTTGGACGAACAAAACGTGAACTCTCGTCTTCACAAAGTGAACACTTATCTCAAATCCTCTTTCCGTCAACCATCATTCCCAATGCCCCCTAAATACTGAATTATGACTCATGCTTTTGCCGCATGAAGGGCAAACGGTCAGGCAGGGGTGCGGCGCGTCAGGCAGGGGTGCGGCGCGTCAGGAAGAGGCGCGGGCGGAACGAGTGGCCTTGACGGCTACGAAGAGGCTGCGAATCAGGAGCACGCACAGGTAGCAGGCGAACAGAATCGATCCGACACGGGGCGAGACCGCGCCCGCTATCCACGTACCGAATGGCGCGGTAACGGCAGCCACCAAGCCAATAATCAGCGCGGCCTTCACATGCACCAGCCTTCGTTTCAGGTTTGCCACGCTTGTCGTGATCGAGTTCGGGAACATGGCCAGCAGCGACGTGCCTCGCGCAATCAGATCGGAAGCGCCGAACAGCATCCCCGCCGCCAACCCCCAGCAGTCCCGCCAATATGCCAATCACCACGCCCAGCAGCACCAGGCAAACTCCGGTCAGCGCACTCATCGCAATGTGCTGGTCGCGCGACGGCACAAAACTTATCTGGTTCACCACCACAAACACGAGGAACACTACGAAAATCCATCGCAGCACAAGTTCCGGCAAGCGCGAAAGCAGCCAGCTGCCAATCTGCCCGCCCACAAACATGCCGCAAAACAGCAGCAGCGCGGCGAGCCAGTCCACGTTTCCGCAAGTCGCGTAAGAAATGACGCCGGAAATCGAGGTCGGTACGATCGCAAGCATTGACGTCGCCGCCGCATTGCGTTGTGTCAGTCCGAGCCATACCAGCGCGGGCACGATCACGGTGCCGCCGCCGATGCCGAACATGCCTGACAGCAGTCCTACTGCCACGCCGACGATCACCAGCACCGCAACGCCTCGCGCGGATTCGTCGAGTCCCGCAGGATCTGCGCCAAACAGTCGATCCGCTTTCCCGCCGAATTTCCCGCTCGGTTGCACACTCGATCGCACACTTTCTTCAGCGCGTTCAACACTTTCAGCATTCGAAATATTGGAAATATCCGATTTCTTCATCTCTCCCCTACCATCGCACTTTCTTCATCTTGCGATAATTGCGATAGTACATTCCCGCACATCGCAGCGTCGCAAGACCGGCAGAATACGAGAAGGAAGAAGAGAAACTACGCCCGTCTGCCGGACGAGTGGCGCCCGGCAGCCACGCGATCGGCTTTCACGATGCGCCCGCGCCGCCACAGCCGTGCCAGCCATACGCACGCGAATCCAATGATCGACACGAGCAGCCCAATCACAAGAGCCGCCACAGCCGTCATATACCCCGGCTCATCGTACGTGGTCGCGTCCGGCACTTTCGGATTCGGTATGCGATGCCCGCGCACGAGCAGCCTGTGCGAGTTCACCCCGTATGGCGTGCATGTGATCAGCGTCGCATAGTCTTTGCCGGATTCGATGTTGAGTTTGCTGATGTCGCTCGGCAGCACTACGGAAATTTGGTCAACCCGGTACGTGTAGGTTTCGTCGAGCACGTGGAATGCGAACGTGTCGCCTTTTTGCAGTTCGTCGAGACCGGTGAGCAGTTTCGCGCTGGGCAGTCCGGTATGCCCGGAAATCACCGCGTGCGTGGTTTCGCCGCCTACGGGCAGTGACGTTCCCGCCAAATGCCCTGCCGCGATTTGCAGCACGCCTTCGCTGGTGCCATGGTAGACGGGCAGCTTCACTTTGATGCGCGGTATGGTCACGTATCCCATGATGCCGGTACCGGTTATGTCGAGCGTGTTTTCATATGTTTGCCGCTGTTCGTCGGTAAGGTGCCAGCGGTCGCCGTTCGCCGCGAGCGCCTCGTTGTAGGCGTGCGCCGCGTCGAGCATGTGCTGTTTTTCTTCGCCGGAGAGATCTTCGGTTTGTTCCACGTAGCTTGCCACGGCGTACGACTGGTGCATGCGGTTCCACCAGTCGCTGAATGTTGGGTATGCGATGAGGCAGATCGCGCCGATCATGAATATTGCGGATATTGCGATTAATACGTCGAGCAGCGCGTTCGACTTTTTCTTTGTTTTTTTCGATTGTTTCGCAGTTTTTACCTCTTGAGATGATTGAGAAGATTTCGATTTCGCACTTCCCGCAGAATCTTCTGCACTCTCTGCAAACTGCTCGTAAGAATCGGCAAATTCAGCAAACCCGGAAATAGCAAACCCATCAGCGGTATTTCGGCGCGCTTCAGCGTCCGGTTCTCCCGATTCGCTTCCGTTATACCGCCGTTTCACGCTACTGCTTGCCTTCCCGCTTTCTCGCAATCCTCACTACGCCTAAGAGTACCAATGCTGCGGCGCAGATGGCGGCTGCCATCCAGGCCACGCTCTGTACCGCCGAGCCGGTGTGTGCGGGCGGGGTTTCGGGTGGCGTGTGCGTGTTGGTGATGATGGTGGTGTCGCCTTCCACGTCAGAGAGGGTGGTGTACCCGCTGGGTACGGAAGCTTCGACCACCGCCCACTGGTGTGCGGAGGAAAGTCCCGTCCACGAATGTGCCCACTTGTTGGACTCGTTGAGTTTCACTTCTTCGAATACCACGCCGTCACGCAATAATTTCACGGTGATGGATTCGGGACGCTTGCCGTCGGAGTCGTTGCGATCGTTCCACACTTTGCGCACGGTGCGTTCCAGGGTCGGCTTGAGTTGGGTGGAGCATTCGGTTTTTGGCTCGATGGCGAGTTCGCGTGATCCGTTGGAGACGCCGTCTTGCGGCATGGCGACGAGCATGTTGGCGGAAGCGCACTGCCAGTAGGAGTCTTCGTCGGCCGTTCCGCCAACAGCAGCCGCGCCAGCAGCGCCTTCGACTTTCACGCTATCGGACACGACCAGATACAGCCCGTCTTCCACGCCGGCGAACGTGAGTCGCCCGGCTTTGTCGGTTTCGCCCGAGTCCACGGCTGCGGATTCGCTTGCCCCGTTCGCCGCGATGAGTCCGGCGAGCGTGTTGGCCACGTCGCGGTACACTTGCGCGTCATATCCGGTTACTTTCGACCAGTCGATCGGGTATGCGGTGGAGTCGGTGAATGGTGCGACGGGTTCGAAGTTTGCGCCGGACGAGACTTGCCCGACTTTGTATAGGCGGAAGGTTGCTCCCGGAATGGCGAAATCGCCCGTTCCAGCGGCTCCAGAATCGGAAGCGCCTCCCGCATTAGAGTCAGCCCCGTCATTGCTTTTGTGTTGATACGTAATGGCGATGCTGCCGCTGGCAGAGTCTGTTGGCGCCGCAACCGCATCGCGAGTGGTGAGTGCACAGATTGCGGCGGCACATGCGACGGCAGCTGCGCAGCATGTTGCGACGATGCGGCTTGCGATCGTGTGTTCCTTCATTGCCAGCCCCTCTTCTGTGGTTCTTTCTATGAAAACTAGAAATATCAAGTCGCCCCCAACTTGCGACTTGGAAAAATTAGGGAGTCAGGCTGAATTCTCGTTAGTTTAGGCAGTTTACAAGGGATTTGAGGCAATCCAGCCTGACATATGTGGGTTCAGTTATTGTTCAATTATTTTTAAATTATGATGATTGTGATGATTCCGCTGTTGCCATGCGGAGGTAAGTGCATGGCAACAGCGGTTTCATGTGTAGTTATTTTCAGTTATGGTTTTTGATTTTCAGTTATGTTGACTGTGATCTGTGAGATCA
>OOAZ01002013.1_pt1 | contig 11812 bp, 9 predicted proteins | sample 1671221 | NCBI WGS metagenome assembly OOAZ01 (sample SAMN06348134, study PRJEB24527) | human gut metagenome | biome: human gut; feature: ankylosing spondylitis patient; material: feces | host: Homo sapiens | place: China | collected 2015-10
GATATGATCGTTATGCATCCGCTCCCTCGTGTCAATGAGATCGCAGTTGAAGTTGACGATGACCCAAGAGCTGCTTACTTCAAGCAGGCTCAGTATGCTGTCTATGCACGTATGGCTCTGATTCTTACACTTCTGGAGGTGAAAGTATGTTAAATGTAGGTCAGTTAAACGAAGGTGTGGTTCTCGACCACATCGAAGCAGGAAAGAGCATGTCCATCTACCATTATCTGAAACTGGATCAGCTGGACTGCTGTGTTGCCATCATCAAAAATGCCCGCAGCAACAAAATGGGCAAAAAAGATATCATCAAAGTAGAATGTCCGGTTGACATGCTGGATCTTGATATCCTTGGTTTTATCGACCACAATATCACCGTCAACATCATCAAAAACGGTGAGATCGTAGACAAGAAAAAGCTGCACCTTCCAAAACAGATCGTCAATGTGATCAAATGCAAGAATCCTCGCTGCATCACATCGATCGAGCACGGACTGGATCAGGTCTTTGTCCTTTCCAATGAAGAAAAGGAAATTTACCGCTGCAGATACTGCGACGAAAAATATCACGCTTCAAAAGCCAAACATAAATAAAAAGATGCCATATGACATCTTTTAACCTTAACATCTAATAAAAGAACAAAAAACAAGCACAGTAAAAAAATCACTGTGCTTGTTTTTTTCTGCGAGCAGAACGATAAGCCGGGTTATGTCGTGAATGATCATCTATCTAGGCCATGCGTTGCCGCATGGCTCAAGCAACCAACCTGAAACTGACGGGCCGCCATATGTCTCTGCTCGGTCTTGCTTCGAATGGGGTTTACATGTGCCCCCGCTGTTACCAGCAGGGCGGTAGTCTCTTACACTGCCCTTCCACCCTTACCGGCTTATGGCCGGCGGTATATTTCTGTTGCACTGTCCCTGGAGTCGCCTCCGCCGGACGTTATCCGGCATCCTGCCCTGCGAAGCCCGGACTTTCCTCACCTGGCCCCTTTCGGTCCTGCCAGCCGCGATTACATATCTTACTTTGTCAAAAACGGAACATCAGACAGTTAATAATCATATCACAAACTTTCTCTGTTGTCCATCCCCCAAATCACAGATCCCGCAAAGCAGCCTCTCATACATCAAAACAGCTTCCGCCCACAAACTCCCGCAGAATCGAATTCTTTGGAATATCCTCAATCGGCACTCCGACAAAATAATCCAAAAACTTCAGCAGCCGCTTTGCTTCCTGGTACTCCGGCTCTCCCTCCTCAATCTGGAACAAAAGCGGCTCCGCATACAGCTTCAGCACCGAAAGCTCATACACCAGCGCTGAATTGAACATCACATCCGCCTTCTCCTGATTCGGGAAAATATTACGATCTTCCCCGCGGCGCACCGACGGCCACATCGCAATCGTCTCCTTCGCCGATGTCGCCCGTGTCCGGCTGTCACGCACCATACGCCGGATCAGCCGGCCGTCCGTCGTTGGAATCCGGTTGTGCTCATCCACATTGATCTGCGTCAGCGCACTGATATAAATCCGGAATTTACTTTCCGAAGGAAGCGACCACGTCAGTTTTTCATTCAGCCCGTGAATCCCCTCCAGCACCAGCACATCGGTCTCCTTCATCTGAATAAAATTCCCCTTGTACTCGCGCTTGCCCGTCTTAAAATTAAAATACGGCAGTTCCACACGCTCTCCGTTCAAAAGTGCTGTCATATCCCGATTCAAAAGCTCGATATCCAGTGCTTCCAGGCATTCAAAATCATAATCGCCGTTTTCATCCCTCGGCGTATCTACCCGGTTCACATAGTAATTATCAAGGCTGATCGGATGCGGCGTCAGACCATGCGCCGAAAGCTGGATCGACAGCCGGTTGCAGAACGTCGTCTTTCCGGAGGAAGACGGACCCGCAATCAGCACAAATTTAACCTGCTTTCTTTCCGCAATCTGCTCCGCAATCTTCGCGATTTTCTGCTCCTGCAGCGCCTCCGCAATCAGCATCATCTGCTGAATATTGCCCTTCGTGATGCGTTCATTTAAGTCGGCAACCGTGGAAATTCCCATCTGCTCACCCCAGCGCTCCGATTCCCGCTGCACCTGGAACACCTTCGGGGAGAGATTCGCCGCCGGCACCGTCTCCGGCGCCTTTTTCTCCGGCATCTGCAGCACAAAGCCGTCATCGTATAAATAGAGATCAAAATACTTCAGATAACTCGTATCATACGTCATAAATCCATAATAATAGTCTTCAAAATCCCCGAGACTGTACAGATTCACACGGGAGACACGGCGGTAACGGAACAAGCGGTCTTTATCCGTCATGCCATGCAGCCGGAACCGTTCTCTCGCCTCGTGCGTATCGACACTCCGCTTATAAATCGGCACCGCCTTTTCCACCTGTTCATGCATATACGCTTTTACTTCGTCCAAAAACGCCTGATTCAGCGTGATATCGCCGTCCACCGTGTAGAAAAAGCCCGAACCCGCCGAAAAATGCAGCATCACATGGCGGATCTTATCGTAGCCTCCCACATGATACACCGCTTTTACCAGCAGAAGAGAAAGACTCCTCTGATACGTTTTATGTCCGATCTCATCCTCCGTTGTCACAAATTCCAGTTCACAGTCTTTTTTCAGCTGTTTGTGCAGCTCCCGCAGCCGTCCGTCCACTTTCACAAGGACAATCGGCGCGTCCATTGTTTTTTCAAAATCCTTTGCAATCTCATAATAAGAGCAATTTTCCGGATATTCGTATCCTTTTCCATCAATTGTTACCTGAATCAATTGTAATTCCTCCTTCTTGCAAAACTTTCTGAAAATTCAGAAGTGACAGAAAAGGCGCGCCCGAAAATTACAACTGCTGAAATTTTCAGACACGCCCCTCTTGTGCAAACGCTGTCGTTACATCGTATGGAAACGCGCAAGCGCAGATTCCAGTACTGCCTCTTTTTCTTTTAATTCCCAAAGGCGTTGTGCTGCCTTTTCACTGGAGTGATCCGAAAGCTGGCGGATCAGCGTCTGGTTCTGCTCCTGCTGTTTCAGAAGGTATTCCCTCAGCACCGGATTTTCCTTTTCCAGAAGGCGCGGTCCATAGAAAAGCTCCTCCGCCTTCAGATTCTCCTTTTCCCCTGGCACTGCCCGCAGAATCGGATAATATTTTCCATCCTCCTCTACAAAATTCTCCTGTGCAAGGAAAAATCCGTGTTCCAGAAGCCATGCACGCACGCGGTCGATATCCGACTGCGGCTCCAGGATCAGCTCCCGAAAACCGGACAGCAACGGCTCACCTTCGCTTAAAATTCTTACGGTAAGCCCGCCGCCCATGCCCGCGATGAGAAGAGAATCACCCTCTCCCGCACGCAGGGCATGGAGTCCGTCGGAAAGTCTTGTTTCTATGTAGTCCCCCATCTGGTACTGCGCAATATGCTCCCTGGCCCGCTCCAGCGGTCCGCGGTTCACATCCATGGCGATTGCGGAGGAAATTTTTTGCTGTTCCAGCAGCGCAATCGGCACATAACCGTGATCCGTTCCCACATCGACCAGGCAGCCGCCCGGGGTGACAAACTCCGCTACCGCGGAAAGTCTTTTTGATAACTGCATGTCTTTTCTCCTGATCGAAAACTTAGTCCAGATAATCTTTAAGTTTTCTGGAACGACTCGGATGGCGGAGCTTTCGAAGCGCTTTCGCCTCGATCTGACGGATACGCTCTCTTGTAACATTAAACTCTTTACCAACCTCTTCGAGGGTTCTCGCACGGCCATCGTCAAGTCCGAAACGGAGACGCAGAACCTTCTGCTCACGGTCGGTCAGTGTGCTTAAGACATCCTCCAGCTGCTCTTTCAGCATCGTGAATGCTGCCGCATCTGCCGGTACCGGCACATTGTCATCCTGGATGAAGTCACCGAGGTGGCTGTCCTCCTCCTCGCCGATCGGAGTCTCAAGAGAAACCGGCTCCTGGGAAATTTTCAGGATCTCGCGGACACGCTCCACAGACATATGCATCTCCTCTGCGATCTCTTCCGGCGTAGGTTCGCGGCCTAACTCCTGCAGTAACTGACGGGAAACGCGGATCAGCTTGTTGATCGTTTCTACCATATGAACCGGAATACGGATTGTTCTCGCCTGATCTGCAATCGCTCTTGTGATCGCCTGGCGGATCCACCACGTTGCATACGTAGAGAATTTGTATCCTTTGCGGTAGTCAAATTTTTCCACCGCTTTAATAAGACCTAAGTTACCTTCCTGAATCAGATCCAGAAACAGCATACCACGGCCGACGTAACGTTTTGCAATCGAAACAACAAGACGAAGGTTTGCCTCTGCCAGACGTTTTTTTGCTTCCTCATCTCCCTCTTCCATTCTCTGTGCCAGCTTAATCTCTTCCTCTGCAGAAAGAAGCGGCACTTTACCGATCTCTTTTAAGTACATGCGGACCGGGTCCTCAATGCTGACGCCTTCCGGAACGGAAAGGTCGATGTTCTCCATATCGATCTCTTCTTCTTCGGAAAGGTCGATGTCATCGTCGTCCAGAAGGAGAAGATCACGGTCTGCCGCATTTGGATCCTCGGTCATGTCTGAGAGACGCAGTACATCGATGCCGCTTGCCTCCAGGTATTCAAATACCTTCTCCATCTGCTCTGCGTCCAGCGGCATATCGCGGAAAAAGTCGTTGATTTCCTGATATTCCAGGACGCTCTTTTTCTTTTTGCCGTATGCTACCAGCTCTTTTAATTTTTCCATAAATTTTGCTTTATCGAACTCCATTGACTGTCCATCCTTCCATAGCTTGTATATATTCTGTCCCTGCCCTGCGAAATTAAACACGCAGAACAGAAGATTCCAGGGTTTTTCTTTGGTATCCAGGCCTCCTTAAAAAGCGAAATCCGGAAGTTCCCCTGCTTTCCACCGCTCCAGGCTCTTTTTGTCCGCCATCAGCTTCTGCAGCGCCGCCATATCGGTCACATTCATATGTGCCGACTGATACGCAATGCTGTTTTCTTTCATATTGCAGATCACATCATGCAGCGCGCGCCGTTTTTCCTCCTCTGTCTCCAGCGGGATTCTGGCATTAAAAAGGCCTGCAACTTCTTTCTGCTCCTCGGAATCAACAAACTGATTCAAAAGCTTTGCCGGATTCACCCCGCCCTCGTGATACTGCAGCACAATCATCTCTGCAATCTGGCGGTAAAGAGGTGTGGTAAAATCCTCCGGCGTAATATATTTTTCCAGCTTTCCAATGAGCGCCGGATAAGAGGTCATCCATGTCAGCATCAGCTTCTGTGCTTTTTCGACACCGCCCTCTTTCTCTTTTTTGTTTGCGGCTGTATTCCGCGGCTTGACACGCTCCGTCCTTCCGGCTCCTGATAGTGCCATCTGACCGACCTGCTTTCGCAGTACTTCGACGGCAATCCCGTATTTTCCCGCCACTGCCTCAAGATAACTGTTCCGCTCAATCTCATCCTCGATTGCAACAAGACGACGCACCGCCTCATGCAGGAAATCGGATTTGCCCTGCGGGTCGGCAAGGTCGAAATCGCGTTCCTTCATGCGGATCTCATACAAAACGCTGTTCTCCGCCTCTTCCAGACGTTTTTCGAACGCTTCGCAGCCCTCGTGCTGGATAAACTCATCCGGGTCCTTATACGGTCTCAAATTGACGACACGCGTTGTAAGACCAACCCCTTTGAGCATCGGAATCGCACGAAGCGCCGCTTTGACGCCTGCCTCATCGCTGTCATAGATCACAAGAACCTCGTTGGTATACCGCTTCATCAGCCCCGCCTGCAGCGATGTGAGCGCTGTTCCAAGAGAAGCTACCGCGTTATTGAATCCTGCCTGGTGCATGGAAATTACATCCATATAGCCCTCGCAGATAATCAGATTTTTTCTCCGTGAAGAGCGCGCCAGATGCAGCCCGTAGAGATTGCGGCTCTTATCGAAAATCTTTGTCTCCGGCGAGTTCAGGTATTTCGGCTTTCCATCCCCCATCACACGGCCTCCGAAGCCGATGACACGGCTGTTGGCATCCATGATCGGGTAAATGACACGGTTCCAGAACTTGTCCTGCATGCCATGCACCTCGTCCGCCAGAAAAAGGCCCGACTGACGCAGGATTTCATCGTCATACCCTTTTTCTTTTAAGAAACGGTACAGCAGGCTTCCATACTTATCTGAATAGCCAAGGCCAAATTTTCGAATCGTATCATCCGAAAGGCCGCGCCCCTTCAGGTAATCGTAGCCCTGCTTTCCGCGCTCGGTGTGAAGCTGGTAATAATAGAATTTCGCCGCCTGCTTGTTGATCTCAAGCAGCGTATTCTTTAAATCCGCCTGCTCCTTTGCTTCTTTCGAATACTCCATCTGCGGAAGCTCCACCCCGGCCCGGTCCGCCAGAAATTTCAAAGCTTCCACAAACGTAAAGTTTTCATATTCCATCAAAAACGTAAAAACATTTCCTCCGGCTCCGCATCCGAAGCAGTAATACATCTGCTTTCCTGGGCTGACGGAAAAGGAAGGGGACTTCTCATTGTGGAACGGGCAGAGCCCGAAGTAAGAGCTTCCTCTTCTTGTCAACTTTACGTAGCCGGATATCACATCTACGATGTCATTTTTCATACGAATCTCTTCCACTAAATCATCGGAATATCGCATTTTTTCCTCCCTGTATCTAATAAACCGCCCAGGCTTTCGGCACGAACAGCTCCTCGTATTTGTGCATGGAATACTGATCGGTCATACCGGCAATGTAGTCGCATACCACCTGTGTCTTGTCCTCGCCGCACCCGATCAGATTCCGGTACTCGCGGGACATCTGTTCCGGGTGCTCCTGGTAGTAGGTGTAGAGGGAAATCAGCATCTTTTTTGCCTTCTCCTCCTCTTTTTTCGCCTCCGGGTTGCGGTAGACGTTCGCGAACATCAACTCCCGCAGCATGCGCATGCCCTCGGCAATCTCCGCCGACTGGCGCACATACTCCGTTCCGCGGCTCTGCTCCACAATGTCGTGGATCAGCGTATTGAGCCGCTCGCGGCATGTATCGCCAAGGACGACGCGGATCGTAATCGGGATGTCATCCTCGCTTAAAATGCCGGCACGGATGGCATCGTCCATATCGTGGTGGATGTAGGCGATCTTGTCGCAGAGACGCACAACCTGTCCCTCCAGGGTCGACGGCTTTCCCGCCGTGCGGTGGTTCAGAATTCCATCCCGCACTTCCCAGGTCAGGTTCAGGCCCTGTCCTTCCTTTTCTAGAACCTCCACGACACGGACGCTCTGTTCCGCGTGGCGGAAGCCCCCGGGATGCACCGCATTGAGCGCCGCTTCCCCGGAATGGCCAAACGGCGTGTGTCCGAGATCGTGGCCAAGCGCAATGGCTTCGGTCAGATCCTCATTCAGATTCAGCGCCCGCGCAATCGTGCGGGCAATCTGGGACACCTCGAGTGTGTGCGTCAGGCGGGTCCGGTAATGATCGCCCTGCGCAGCGAGAAACACCTGTGTTTTGTCTTTCATCCTGCGAAAGGCTTTGGAGTGGAGAATCCGGTCCCGGTCTCTCTGGTAGACGGTGCGGATGTCACACTCCGGTTCATATCGGTCCCTTCCTCTGGAATTCCGGCTGTGCGCCGCATAAGGACTCAGCTCCTGAAATTCCCGTTCTTCAAACGATTCTCTCAAGTTCAAACGAAGACCACCTCTTTCCCGGTAATATGCCTGTAACAGTTCTTTTCATTGTCCTCCTATTTCCTATATTCGGTGCCCGATTCCGATTTCCTTTTTTATTTTTCAAATTTTTCAAATTTTTTCAAAAAAAGTGTTGACGGCTTACAACTCTGGTGCTATAATACATCTTGTCGTCAGCGAGATGACAAAAACTTAAAGAACATGCGGAAGTGCTGGAATTGGCAGACAGGCCAGACTAAGGATCTGGTGGTCATTGCGATCGTGTGGGTTCAAGTCCCATCTTCCGCAGAATGAAAACCCTTGTGCATGCAAGGGTTTTTTCCTGCTCAAAAAAAATCAGAGGAAATTCCTTTCCGGATCCCTCTGATTTCTTATTTTTCTTTTTTTCAGAATTTTCTCTGCAATTTCTGTTTTTACAGGTTCGGTCTTACAATCTTCGGTGTATAGCCAGCCTCTTCCAGTGCTTTGACAATACGGTTCTTGTGATCGGTGCCGAATGCCTCCATTGTGATGCGGAGCTCTACTGCAGCACTTCTGTTCGTTGTGAAGAACTGGTTGTGGTCCAGTTTGATGACGTTTCCGTTCTCGTTTGCAATCACCTGGGGAACGCGTACCAGCTCGCCTGGTTTATCCGGCAGAAGAACGGATACAGTAAAGATACGGTCTCTCTGGATCAGTCCGTTCTGGATCACGGAAGACATGGTGATGACGTCCATATTTCCGCCGCTTAAGATCGAAACAATCTTTTTGCCCTTGACATCCAGATGCTTTAATGCAGCCACAGTCAGAAGACCGGAGTTCTCAACGATCATCTTGTGGTTTTCTACCATATCAAGGAAAGCAACGATCAGCTCATCATCGTCGATCGTGATGATGTCATCCAGATTCTCCTGGATGTACGAGAAGATGTGCTCGCCCGGTGTCTGTACTGCAGTACCATCTGCAATGGTATTTACATGAGGAAGAGTGACAACTTCGCCTTTCTCAATGGAAGCTTTCATGCAGGCAGCTCCGGATGGCTCTACACCGATGACTTTGATGTGCGGGTTCAGAAGCTTGGCAAGAGTGGAAACACCTGTTGCCAGTCCGCCTCCTCCAATTGGAACCAGGATATAATCTACCAGCGGCAGCTCCTGAACGATCTCCATGGCGATGGTTCCCTGTCCTGTTGCAACAGCCGGATCATCGAATGGATGGATGAAAGTGTATCCTTCTTTTTCTGCCAGTTCCAGCGCGTAAGCACAGGCTTCGTCGTAAACATCCCCTTTGAGGATGACTTCTGCGCCGTAGCTCTTGGTACGCTCTACTTTGATAAGCGGTGTGGTAGTCGGCATAACGATGACTGCCTTTGCACCGAATTTATGTGCTGCATAAGCAACACCCTGTGCATGGTTTCCTGCGGATGCAGCGATCAGTCCCTTCGCTCTCTCTTCTTCGGAAAGTGTGCTGATCTTGTAGTATGCGCCACGCACTTTGTATGCGCCGGTACGCTGCATGTTCTCCGGTTTAAAATAGATCTTGTTTCCGTAACGCTCAGAGAAATATTCGCTGTAGATCAGCTTTGTCTCCTGAGTAGCTTTTTTTACGATTTCTGAAGCTTCTTCAAATTTGTCTAACGTAAGCATGTCTTTACTCCTCTTCTTCTGAATCTTTCACATCAAAAAGTGCATTTACGAACTCGTCTGCATCGAATTTCTGCAGATCGTCAATACTCTCTCCCACGCCAATATATTTCACCGGGATACCAAGTTCGGAATGGATGGCAACGGCGATACCGCCTTTGGCTGTTCCATCCAATTTGGTAAGAATGATTCCGGTAATATCAGCAATCTCAGAAAATTGTCTTGCCTGTGCAAGTGCATTCTGACCGGTTGTACCGTCCAGCACAACCAGTGTCTCGCGGTAAGCTTCCGGATATTCCCGGTCGATCACACGGTTGATTTTTCCAAGCTCTGCCATAAGATTCTTTTTATTATGAAGTCGTCCTGCCGTATCGCAGAGCAATACATCTGCATGACGTGCTTTGGATGCCTGGATCGCATCGTATACAACGGCTGCCGGATCCGATCCTTCCTGTCCGGAAATGATCTCCACTCCTGCACGGTGTGCCCATTCGGTCAGCTGTTCTCCGGCTGCCGCACGGAACGTATCGGCTGCCGCCAGAATTACTTTCTTTCCCTGGTCTTTTAATTTTCCTGCCAGTTTTCCGATGCTGGTTGTCTTACCGACACCGTTGACTCCGATCACCAGAACAACGGACTGACGGTTTTCAAACTCGTACGCCGTCTCACCGACATTCATCTGGGCTTTGATGCTGTCGATCAGAAGCTGTTTGCAGGCAGAAGGCTCTTTGATGTGCTGCTCTTTCACCTTCTGTTTCAGATCTTCTATGATCGCGGTTGTCGCATTGATCCCGAGATCTCCCATGATGAGGATTTCTTCGATCTCCTCATAAAAATCCTCATCTATTGCGGAAAATCCGCTGAAAATAGAATCAATACCGGAAACGATATTGTTTCTTGTCTTGGTCAGTCCTTCTACCAGACGCTTAAAAAATCCTTTTTTCTCACCCATCTTCTTTCCTTTCTCACTGATCCAGTGCCTCTTCGATCAGATTTACCGATACCAGTGCAGAGATTCCTTTTTCCTGCATCGTGATGCCATACAGCCGATCGACCGCTGCCATCGTTCCGCGTCTGTGTGTAATAATAATAAATTGTGTATTTTTTGTCAACTTGTGCAGATAATTTGCATAGCGGCTGACATTCGCCTCATCCAGTGCCGCCTCGATCTCATCCAAAAGACAGAACGGGGACGGTTTGAGATGCTGGATAGCAAAAAGCAGAGCGATCGCCGTTAAGGCCTTCTCGCCTCCGGAGAGCTGCATCATATTCTGCAGTTTTTTGCCCGGCGGCTGAGAGATGATCCGGATGCCTGCCTCCAGAATATCTTCATCATCCACAAGCTCCAGCGTTCCTTTGCCCCCTCCGAACAATTCACGAAAAGCTTTGTCAAATTCCACCTGGATCCTGGCAAAATTCTCCCGGAACTGCTTGCGCATCCCTTCATCCAGCTCCAGAATGATCTCTTCTAAAGCTTTCTCTGCTTTGATGAGATCATCGTGCTGATTCTGAAGAAATCCATGCCGCTGTGACATCTCTTTGTAATCTTCAATCGCATTGATCTCCTCGATCCGTTTTCTGGTCTGCTTCTGATCCATGCTGTTTTCGTTCCGGAACGCAGCAGCTTCCGAAGGTGTCACCTGATATTCATCCCAGATCTGACTGATCCGCTCTTCTTTTTGACTTTCAAGCTTTTCCTGCATGGATGCAAGCCGGAAGTTTTCTTTGTCCAGATCTGCGATCTGCCCGGAAAGCTCCTCCCGCCTTATAAAAAAGGTTTTCTGTGCCGCACTTTTCTCTTCTTTTTGTGCCTGAAGCTTCTGCAGCTGCCTGCCATGATCGCGTCCATGGTCTTTCGTACCTGCAATGCGGCTTTCAATCTGCCGGATCTGTGCTTCTTTTTCTGCAATGACATCCAATCTTTCCCTCTTTTTCTGCCCGATCTCTTTTTCTTCTTCCCTTAGATTTCGGATTTCTTTTTCGATACGTTTAAGATTCTGCCCTGCAAATTCTTCTTTTTGTCCGGCACTTGCAAGCTCCAGATGCAGCTTTTCAATACGGGCGTTCTGCTGCTCCAGCTCCGCCCTCTGGACTTCCTGTTCTTTCTGCCATCCCAGGATCTGTTCCTGCAGCTGTGCTTCTCTTTTTTCAGAGTCTTTCACAGCTTCTTCGATCTGTTCTTTTTCCCGGCTGATCTGCTTTAATTCGCCGTCTAACTGGGCAGATTCTTCCTGAAGCCTTGTCAGCTCTTCTTTGGATTCTTCCCGTTTTTCTTCCATCTGGCGGATCTCCATGCGTGCCGTATTCTGAGAAACATAGGCTTTCTGAAGCTTTTCATTCAGAATTACAACTGTTTCGCGATGTTCATTCCTTTTTTTTCGGTTTTCATCGACCTCCAGCTGCAATTCTTTCCATTCTTTTTCCAGTGCCTGTACTTTCTTTTGCAGCTCTTCAACTTCTCTTCTGCGTCCCAGAAGATTGCTGCTGTTGCGGTAGGCACCGCCTGTCATGGAACCGCCCGGACTTAAA
>OOAZ01002030.1_pt1 | contig 11705 bp, 8 predicted proteins | sample 1671221 | NCBI WGS metagenome assembly OOAZ01 (sample SAMN06348134, study PRJEB24527) | human gut metagenome | biome: human gut; feature: ankylosing spondylitis patient; material: feces | host: Homo sapiens | place: China | collected 2015-10
AACAAATACATTTTGTCATATCAGGAAGATTTAAAGAAAAGAAAGAGTAATGGATAAAGTTATATCATAATATACTAAGAAAAAAGTGATTCTCATTTAAAACAAGAATCACTTTTCTTATCTATTAATACATTGCAGGAGTTGGAACTTCGTTTTTAGAAGTATCTTTTGCATCGGCAATACCTGCTTCGGTTGTAATGAATAATGAAGCAATACTGCAAGCATTTAATAATGCGCTACGAGTGACTTTAGTTGGATCAATGATTCCTTTTTCAAACATATCGACCCATTGTCCATTTTTAGCATCAAAACCATAATTCTTTTGCGCAGTTTTTTGGCTTTCAACAATGTCTTCTGCATTATATCCAGCATTTTCAGCAATTTGTTGAATTGGAGCAAATAAGGCTTCCATGACAATATGAATACCTTTTTGAACATCTACATTATCAGATTTTAATTGAGGTTTAACTTCTTTATATGCTTCTACTAAAGCAGCACCACCACCAATGACAATACCTTCTTCAACAGCGGCTTTAGTGGCATTTAAAGCATCTTCAATACGTAATTTCTTTTCTTTAAGTTCACTTTCACTTAGCTTTTTGTGTGGTGGTTTTGGATTTGGTGGTCTTATGGCAGGGCTTTTTTCATCTACAGGAAAGATTGGTACTGCAGTTGCATTTATTTTGTCAAATATAATAATGTCCTTTTCTTCAGGTGATAAGGACTTGATTTTTGCCTTAGCAGTAGAGTCTGTATTTGGTGCCGGGTTATTCTTTATGGTACCTAATGCAGTAGGCAATGTTGTGTCGGCCTTGTTTTCTCCTTGTGATGATGTAAATAGTGGCATTGCCTTAAAAGAGAATGTTATCAGTAGACTTAACTTTTCTTCAAAAGCCTTAAAAGATGTTTCTTCTTGTGTTACCAGAGTGTCTGACAAAATGAGAGAAATGAATGTTGATTCTTTCCCTGATGTTTACTTAAATGCTAAAGCAAATGTTTGTTCAAGCTGTGGAATGAGGGTGTTTTGTTGGGAAAGAGAGAAAGGTGTTTCTGAGGATGATTTTAACCGATTAACAGAAAATTTAAAGAAAAATTGTCACATTACTGTTGATGATATTGATGCTTTGTTTGTTAAGAAATGTTGTAGAAAATCTGAACTAAGTACTGCAATAAATCGGTATTATCAGTCCTACCTTATGAGTATGGAAAGTATGAGGAGAATTGATACTATCAGAGGTGGACTTGCAGGTCAGTTTGGTGGACTTTCCGACATATTAAAAGATATGGCAGATGAATTTTCTAAGACAGATGTGTGTGACTTAGACAGTAGTGAGAAAATTTCCTATATGCTAAGGCAATATAACCTTATTCCTATACTTTGCAATTGTAGGATTATGGATAGTGAAATGACAGTAGAAATGGAACTTTCCGATAGAAGTAAAGGTTCAATTAAAAAATCTGTACTTAGGAGAGAGGTTGAGAAGTGTTGTGGCAGAAGATTTCTTGATCCGGTAACTACTATTGCTCAAGATAGAGTAAGAGTTGTGCTAAACGAAAGACCACTGTACGAAACCGAAGTTGGCTCATATCAGCATATTGCAAACAATGGCAGAATGTGTGGTGATAGTATAGCGTGTTTTAATGATGATAAAGGTAACTTTGTTTCCCTAATAAGTGATGGTATGGGTACAGGTGGCAGAGCAGCAGTTGACTCTATGATGACAGTAAACTTAATGGAAAAACTAGTGAAATCAGGACTTTCATTTGACTGTGCTTTAGGGTTGACTAATTCAGCATTGATGGTAAAAAGTCAAGAAGAAAGTTTGGCTACAGTTGATGTTTCTTCAATCAATCTATTTACAGGCAGAACGGAATTCCTAAAAGCCGGTGCACCTTATACATATGTGAAAAAGAAAGGTAGGGTGATGCGAAAAGAAATACCATCAATTCCGGCAGGTATATTAAACGAAGTGTATTTTACAAAAGAGGAAACCACCCTTTCCGGAGAGGATATGATTGTTATGTTAAGTGATGGAGCTATTATGGGTGACGATAAATGGCTACTAAGTTTAATAAAGTCTTGGAATAAAGGTAGCTGTCAGGAACTTGCCGAGGCAGTTGTTGAAGAAGCTATGCGACATAATGAAGGTATAAAAGATGATGATATAACTGTACTTGCAGTAAGGTTAAAGGATAATTAATTAAAAAATAAAAGCCACATAAAAATGTGACTTTTACAGTTAGTTATTAGATTGATGAAGTTTTTCTTCAAGTAGTCTGTAAATGTTTTGACTGCTATTTTCTTTCTTGAAGATATGTATGTTGTTACGCATCATTTCAAGTTCTTGGTCATTGGCAATAAAGTCATTTAGCTGATGTATTCCTTCTCTGCCTTTTCTAAGGGTAAAGGATAGGTTATGCCTTTTTAAGAACTCGGCATTGTCTTTTTCTTGACCGTCATAAGAACGGAAAATTGCCATAGGAAGTTCCTTGGCCATAGCTTCCGAAACAGTAAGACCACCGGGTTTAGTGATAATTAAATCACTGGCACTCATATAGTCCTCAATGTTGTCAACAAAGTAACATAGCTTTGTAGGAATAGTGATTTTAACTGTTGGTTCTTTTTTGTTCTTAATAACTCCACTTCTTACAATATGACGGAATGTTCTAAATAACTTTTCATTTTTACCGGTAACAACAATCAGTTGATAATCACTAGGGTACTTGTTTAGGTTCTTGTAGATTTCAAGAATGTTAGTAACACCAAAAGAACCTGCCATCATCAGTACAGTTTTCTTGTGAGGGGAAAGTCCCAGCTTTTCCCTCATAGCATACTTATCACAATGTTTGTAGAACTCTTCATAAATCGGAATACCCAAAGGATAGATAATAGAGCAGTCAACATTGTATTGGTCTCTAAGTTGATGAACAATATCGTTGTTAGCTACAATATAAGCATCTACAAGGTCATTAATATATGCAGCATGAGCAGCATAGTCTGTAACAATGCTAAATAGCAGAGCATTTGTACGACCTTTCTTTTTAAGGGAAGATACCATCTCTGTGCAAAAGGCATGACAGCTGATTACACAATCAGGTTTGAATTTATCAAATAACTTTCCTAACTTTCTTGAGTAAAAAGAAGCGATACCGTGAACTGCCTTGTCTAGGAAAGACACCTTGTCAGTAGAGTTATATATTTTACCGTAAAGTCTGGGAGTTTTGTTTGCAAAGAACAAGTAGCCCTTGGTAACAATCCAATGTAAAAATTTAGAACTGTACATTAAGGCATCTTCAATAACAACCTCATTACCCTCAACATTTTCTATTGTTTTTTTCAGAGCAAGACTGGCTCTGTGATGACCTCCACCGGTGTCGGTCAGTAATATTAACACTTTCATTTTATTCACCATATAAATTTCTAATACTAATTATATAAAAAAATATCGGACTTTTCAACAAAACTACAATAATGATACTTCTTTTTATATAAATAATTTGTCATTATATGTAACTTCCCTAAAAACTAATGTTTTAGCTAAAATATCTTTGTCATTAATTCGACAAAAAGTTACAAGGTTGTCACTTTAATTTTTCGGTTTATTGTAGTATTCTTATAAGTAGGACATTATACGATTATTAAGAAATGATTAAGAGAAAGAGAATATGTAAGAAGGAGAGTTTTCTGTGAGTAGAGATTTGGATGAACTAAATTATCTTGCTGATTTAGAAGATGATGACAACTTTGAGCCATCTGACTATAATACACAAGATATGCGTAATATAAATGAAAAAGTAAATCGTATTCTTTATGGTAAAAACGAAGAACAGCCTAAAAATGAAAAGTCAGAGAAGAAAGAGTCTGACCAAGTAGATATTAGCAAAAAGGCAACAAAGCCTGAACACAAAGAAGAAAAGAAACCTGAATACAAAGAGAAAAAAGTAGAACATAAAGAGAAAAAAGAAAATAAAAAACAAGAAGAAAAGAAAGAAACAAAGCCTTCTAACAGTAACCCTACCGAGGAATTAGTTGATATAACTAAAGATCCGGAAATGGTTGATGATGTTAAAGAAGAAACAAAGAAGCCTAAGAACAAAAAGGCGATTGTCGGCTCTATTATTGGTGTAGCAGGTGTACTTTGTGTTGTATTGGTATTTGTTGTTCAAGGTGTTGTTTCTCCTAGTAACAATAATGCACAGCAAGAAACAACTACTTCAGAAACAAAGCCAACTGTAGCTATTACAAATGACAAAGGTGAATTTGTTTTTGCAAAAGGTACTAAAGTTTCCGGTGTTGATATTGGTGGCTTAACAGTAGTACAGGCTAGAATTCTTCTAAAAAGTGAAGAAATTAAGTCTAGACCAAAGATGAACATTACAGTTAATGTTGACGGTGAAAAAACAACTTATACCGAAGATGACTTTACTTTTAAGTATGATACTTCTACTGTTCTTGATGATGAAAAGATTATTTCAAAGAGAATGGCTGACGGTACAACTTATCCAACAACAACTGATAGCAACGGCAATGAGTATGCTAAAGAACAGGTAATGAAGATTTCTGCCAGTCTAAACCAGTCATCAGTTGACAAGCTAATTAATAAGATTTATAAGAAATATAATGTAAAAGCAAAGGATGCAAGGGTAACTAAGTTTAACCCTAATTCAAGTCCTATGTTTACTTATGAAGAAGGTAAGTCTGGTCTTGAGGTAGATAAAGATGATTTACAGTCACAGATAAATTCAATTGTCGAAAAAGGCAATGCTTCCGGTACATATACAGGTACGGTTACAGTTACAAGAACTGCAACTCAGCCTAAGTATGATGTTGCATTCCTAAAGAAAAATATGCAGTTACTTGCTGCTTGGGAAACTTATTCAACAAATGATGCTAACGGTAATCAGAATATGAAAGTTTCTCTAAAGGCTTGTAACGGTAGTATTATTGACCCTGGTGAAACTTGGTCATTTAATGGTTGCACAGGTAACAGTAACGATACTTCTCTGGGTTATGCATCAGCAGGTGTTATTGTTGACGGTGACTTTACTGATGGTGTTGGTGGTGGTATCTGCCAGTCTAGTACAACAATTTACAATGCAGCAGTAAGAAGTAACCTAACTATTGCTGAGCGTTCACCTCATACTTATCCATCAGTATATGCTAAGAGTGGCTTTGATGCTGCTATTGACTATGGTAATCTTGACCTAAAGCTAAAGAATGATTCTAAATATCAAGTATTCCTGGCTTGTTATATGGAGGGTACAACTCTTCACGCAGCATTCTATGGTATTAAGGATGATTCTTATGATGTAATTGATACATATAGTGAGAACTATGACATTCAATCATCTTACTATAGGGCAAGATCGTATAGAATTTATAGAGATAAGAAAGGCAAGGAAATCAGCAGAGAAGAATTGCCAAGTTCATATTATAGTCTAAAGAACGGTGCTTCTGTTCAGACACCTGATAGTGGTGGTACAGACTATAAGCATGGTGGTCATGTAGAATAAAATATGTTGAATTTTTAAGAGAGTCTTTGTGACTCTCTTATTTTTATGAACAACTTAACAGAATATATTATGTTTGTTCACAGTCTTGTAATTTAGTTTGTGTTATTTGTCTCATAATTCTCTTGCTTCTTTGTTCAAAGATACAAAATAAATCAAATGTATTGTACGAATGTGTTTAATATGCTATAATTATTCACAAAGAGTCTTTGGAGGGTAACTATGAAATATATGAAAAGGTATGTAAGCGTACTACTAACACTTGCAATTATGCTAAGTTGTACATTAATCACAATGGGTTCAGTCTCAGCTGCTGAAGGTTCTAGGGCATATTTTGATAATTCAAAGTACAATTGGGCAAAGGTCTATGTATATGCCTATGGTACAAAACAAAATGCAAAATGGCCTGGTCAGTTAATGGAAAAAGGTGCAGATGGTCTTTACTCTATTGATTTTCCGGCTACATACAAATCTGAGAATGTAATTTTCAACAATGGTCTTGAAAAAGGTGCAGGTAAAGAACAGTTCCCTGAAAATTCAGGTCTTAGCCTAAAGACAGGGGAATGTAAACTTTTAACTGCTGATTCAAAGTGGGTTAATTATGGTAAGATGGACGACCATGCTTATGGTTTTTCTTACACACCATCAGGTACTGCTTTCAGCAAAGATTACATTGAAGTAAAACTTGGTCTAAAGGGTAGTAAGACAGGTTTTTATTCTATTGACGGTTCAGCTAAGAAAACTTATGCTAACGGTGATACAATCAGAGTCGGTGAAGGTAAAATCGGTAACAGTACAATTAAACTAACTCTTACAACTAAGGGTAGTGATGCTGTTGAAACAACTCAAGAATATACATTTAAGAAAAGATTTACATCAACAAAGACAACTTTCTCTGCTAAGTCAGATGGTCACGCAACTGAGGCAGAGGGTGGTTACTACGGTACAAACCCTAATAAGCAATTAGGTAAGTACAAGAAAGTCACAGTTGATGGTAAGACAGATGATTGGGATAGCTCAATGATTATTGCTCAGGGTGTTGCAAACGATGACCCAAGAGTATATATGCCATCTTCAATGCACGAACAGCCTTGGGATGCATACGCACTATATGGTGCATGGGATGATGATAACCTATACTTTATGTGGGAAATGGCAAACACAACTTATATCGTTTCACCAAATGATGACTTTGCTACATCAAACGAAGCAAGACCATGGAGAAACAGTATTCCAATGTACCTAGCACTTTCTATTGACCCTGACAAACAGGCAACAGGCAAGGCGATAGGCACAAATAAAGACGGTTCAACTTTTACTAATCCATTTGTTTGGGGTTGTGACGGTGGTGTTGCTAAAGATGGTAATGTATCTTTCACAACACATATTGATACACTTGTAGCGATGGATTCAAACAACTCTAACGGTGGTGCATCAATCTTTAAGGCAGATACTAAGGATACAGATGGAACATATATGTTCAACTATGACACAAGAATTCCTATCGGTGTTAATTCGTTCCAAGCTCAGGATAACCGAAACGGTTTCAAGATTAAGTATGCTAACGGTACAAAGAGTGATTCAATTATTGGTATAAACGGTGCAAAGGGTGACCGTAAACTTGGTGATAATCTTGACCCTAACTCAAGCTGGGTTGACTTTAAAGACCTTGGTTACAAATCAGAATATGGTTACATCTATGAAGTAGCTATTCCACTAAAAACTCTAGGCATTGACAGAAACTATATTGAAACTAAGGGTATTGGTGCAATGCAGATTTTAACATACGGTACTTCCGGTATGGATACATTACCACACGACCCATCAATGTTAGATAATGCAAATGTTGAATATAGCTATGACCCATCAACTTCACACGAAAAGGAAGATGTTGATAATATTACAGTACCACTAGCTAGAATGGGTGCTTTACTATCAGATACAGTTGTAAACGAAGCTCCTCTAGAAATTAACTGTGGTGCAGATAAAAATTCCGGTCAGAGTGTTGGTGCTGCAATTACTCTACAGTCAGAAGCATATAACAATAAGGGTAATGTTTCTTATGAATTCTATGTAAATAACGAAAAGCTAACTAACACAACAACAAATACTGCTAAGTGGACACCATCAAAGGATGGTAGCTATTCACTAAAGTTTGTTGCTAAGGATTCTAACGGTAAAACTGTAGAGAAAACAATGCTATATAATGTTGGTGAAGCTAGTAGCGAAAAGCTATTGGGGGACGCTAATGGTGACGGTAAGGTAGACGTTAAGGATGCAACATTAATTCAGAAGTATGTTGTTCTAATGGCAGATATTGCCCCTGAAAACCTATCAGTAGCTGACTATAACAAAGATGGTAAAATTGATGTTAAGGATTCATCAGCTATTCAAAAGTCAGTATTAAATGTGTAATTTGGTTAATAGATTTTGTTCATTAAAATTTTTTCTCCAGAAAAAAGAATATTTTAAGAAAAGAGCTGTCGTTAGGCAGTTCTTTTCTTTTTGTTATTTATGCACATTCACTAAATTTTGTTCAGTCTAGTCTTTTTTTTGTAAATTATAACTGTTGCAAAAATTTCTTATATAATAGTATAATTGTAGTATAATATTGAGGAGGTTATTTATGAATAAAACTAAAAGATTAATTTCAATTCTAATGGCAATAAGTATTGCAGTTAGCGTACTAATGGTAGGTTCTGTTTCAGCATCAGCAGTAACAAATGCAACTGCTATTAAGAATGTTCCTACATACAAAAGCAGAACTGCTTATATTGACAGTGTAAGAAAAGGCACAACTCAAGCATCAGACAGTTTTGTTGATACTTTTGAAAAGGTTTATTCTTTTACTTTAAAGAATGATGCAAACTTTATGCTTAACTTTGGTTTTACTAATCATACACAGTATGAATGGAATGAATCATATCTTGTTGAAGTTTATACTGACCCTAACTTGCTTTATAAGAAAGATTTGACTGTAATTAAAAACGATAACAACAATGAAGCAATGTACGGTTTCTTAGGCAAAGGTACTTATTATGTAAAGGTGTACTATAAAAATAAAACTAAAGAACAAATAAACAGTACTTTCTTTATGTCACTAGGTCAAGTTAGCAAAAAAACTAAATTCACTACAGTTTCTTATGTAAGAACTAATAGAGACAAGACTGTTACATATAGATTAAACACTGTAGATGCTCCACAAACTGTTTATGTTCATACTTGTAATTACGGTAGAACATCAGGTACTACTATAACTGTTTGTGGTCAGGCGATAACTTTAAATGCAAAGAATGAATTTAACTATACCTACAAAAATTATGATCCTAATGCACATATGAGCATTTGGGTTAAAGATGTAAACGGTTATGTTAGTGAAACATATGCTCTTTGTCTAAATAAGTATACTGCAACAGTAGTTGGCGTTAGGAATAAAGATTATACCGGTAGAAATGTTGGTCAAAGTGGTCTAACTGTAAAGGCAGGTTATGATGCTGCAAGTTATAGATTAAGCTATAGAAATAACAAGAATGTTGGTACTGCAACAGTTTATATTAACGGTAGTGGCAACACAATCGGTTCTGTTGCAAAAACATTTAAAATTGTACCTAGCAAGATTACTAAGGCAACTTCTAAAGTAAAGGGTAGCAAGGCTACTTTATCTTGGAGTAAGTCAAAGGGTGCTAAGAAGTATGTTCTTCAGAAAAATGTTAAGGGCAAGTGGAAAAATGTAAAAACTCTTACAAAGACTTCTTACAAATTAACTGTTTCTAAGGGCAAAACTAAGTTCAGAGTTTACGGTACTGCAACAGTAAGAAAAAAGGCTTATAACGGCTATGGAAAAACATTTACAGTAAACAGAAAGAAATAATTTTAATTTAATAAAATAAAAGAACCTCTTTTGCACATAATAAGTGTAAAAGGGGTTTTTCTTATGATAAAAAGAGTTGGCTCATATACAGTAGAATTTTTACATCCACCGGTAATAACAGGTTATAGTTCAGTAGTTGGCAAGAAAGAGGCTGAAGGTCCTTTAGAAAAATATTTTGATAAGATTTTTTACGACTCAAGGGCTGGTCAACCTACTTGGGAAAAAGCTGAAGCTAAGTTTCAGCAAGAGGCTTTTATCGGTGCAATGACAAAAAGCAAAACACATCCGGAGGATATTGACTTTGTATTTGCAGGGGATTTATTAAATCAGCTTATAAGCTCCAGTTACTCAATGAGAAGTTTTAATATCCCTTACCTTGGTCAGTATGGTGCTTGTTCAACAATGGCTCAGGGGATAATTATGGCTTCATTTACAGTAGGTGGTGGAAGTGCAAGGGAAACAGCCGTTGTAACTTCATCACATTTTTGTACAGCAGAAAGGCAGTACCGTTATCCACTTGAATATGGTGGTGTAAGACCTCAAACTGCTCAATGGACAGTAACAGGTTCAGGCTCTGTAATTGTCAGTAATGAGGGGAAAGGCGTTGAAGTGGTAAATGCTACAGTAGGGAAAATTGTGGATAAAGGGGTAAAGGACATAAATAATATGGGTGCTGCAATGGCACCGGCTGCTTATGACACAATTTTAACCTACTTTAATGATACCAAAACCACACCTAATGATTATGACAGAATTTTTACAGGTGACTTAGGACAAGTAGGTTCAGAACTTTTGCATCAATTGCTAAATGATGATGGATATAACATTGATAGTGTTCATAGGGATTGTGGACTGATGATTTTTGACAGAGATACTCAAGATGTTCATGCAGGTGGTTCAGGCTGTGGATGTGGTGCATCGGTACTTTGTGGCAAAATATTAAAGGATATGGAAAGTGAAAAGTACCGAAATGTACTGTTTATAGCTACAGGTGCGTTGATGAGTCCAACTGCAAATCAGCAAGGAGAGAGTATTCCGGGGGTTGCACATTTGATACATTTAAAATGTCAATAGTAAATAGTAACAACAAAAGTGCCTCTATAATAGGGGTGCTTTTGTTGTTTATGTAAGAAATTTTAAATTTTTTGTTTTATTTTTGTAACTTCCTTGACAGAGGCAATATTACTATTTGTAATATATTTATGTTGAAAACCATATGGAAATTGTTAATGTGAAAAACTTTCCTTGTAGAAAAATGCATTATTTTTAGAGTATTAGTGGATAACTTCAAGGGTTTTCCTAGTTGCCAACATAGTTTTCCACATAAATGTTAGTAAAATGATAGTTTACTAACTGTATAATTGTAATTTTAATTATTTTTGTTGATTACATACTAAATACTAGGTCAAAAATATAGATAGAAAGAGGGTTTTGCTATGTTAAGAGGCATAAACAGACAGGTTCTGGAGATTACAGAAACCAACAATATGTATTACGAAAAGGCTTTGCTTGTGGTTCGTCCGGAATATACAGATGCTCAGAAAAATGTTTTGGAAAGAGAAGCAAAGTTAATGCTAAGGCGAATGTACCCGCCATCAGCGATAAAAATAAAATCTAAGATTATTTATTGGTCAATTAGGTTGGGTGTTTCAGCCTTAATGGGTGGACTGGCTACTGCTATAATAATATTACTTTCTATGTAATCTTATACCTAAGCTATTCATATAATTTTATATAAATTATATGGAGGCTGTTATGAAAGTTAAATTTTTTCGTAACCTTGAAATAGTAGGTGCTTTCTTTGTGTTTTCTTTGGCGTTTTTGTTGCACTATATTTATCAGCTAACTGACGGTACGGTTTTTTCGATTCTTTTTGGTGCAGTTAATGAGTCTGTGTGGGAAAACACAAAAATATTTCTCATTGCCTATGCCATTTGGGGACTTGTTGAGCTTTTGGTTTCCAATGTGTATTTCAAGCCATTTGTAGTGGGTAAAGTCCTTGGCATTTACTTTATGGGATTTTTCATAATAATTATGCACTATTTATTTTCACTTTTTGTTGGAGATAAAATGGTTGGTGTTGATATTGCTATGGGCGTTTTTGCAGTTATTTTTTCTCAGATTATTTCTTATAAGGTTACTTTAAGTGATAAAAATTTCAGTACTTACTTTGTACCGTCATTATTTTTGTTGGGACTGTTCCTTATTGCATATTTTTCCTTTACGGTTTTTCCACCACATATGGGACTTTTCAAGGACGAAACAACAGGCTTTTACGGAATTTTGCCGAATTATGTAGATAAAGGTGCAGCAGTTTTAAATA
>OOAZ01002031.1_pt1 | contig 11699 bp, 4 predicted proteins | sample 1671221 | NCBI WGS metagenome assembly OOAZ01 (sample SAMN06348134, study PRJEB24527) | human gut metagenome | biome: human gut; feature: ankylosing spondylitis patient; material: feces | host: Homo sapiens | place: China | collected 2015-10
GGCCGTTCCGAAATAGCCTTCGTTGACGTTGGTGTAGCTGCCGTCGGGCAGGGCGAATTCCACCTCCCGGAGCGAGACGTAGGTGTAAATGTCCTCGTCGGTGAGCTGGCCGATCGACTTCTCCTTGCGGATGAGGTCGCTGGCCGTTCCGGGCGTCTGGCTGACGATGTTGGCCGCCGTCAGTCCGCTGAGCGTGTAGCGTTCGGGATCGGCCTCCTTGGTGAGGGTCACGCCGTTGAGCGAGATTTTCACCTGCGAGTAGCGTTTCAGCGTGTTGTCGTCCGCCGCGTCGAATTGCAGGCGGTATCCGTAGCTGCCGTCGAGCATCTGCACATAGGCCGTCTTGGCGTTCACCGTGTAGTCGGTGGCGTTGCGTTCCGTGTTGGGCGTCGTCTCCACGTTGGCGTTGTCCTTGTCGCTGATCACGATGCCCTCGAAGCTGGCTTCGGGATTGTTGATCACGACCTGTCCGCTCTCGCCCTTGATCAGCGTGCGGTAGTCGGCTTCGTAGGTCTGTTCGACGACGAACGGCGCCGCGGGCGTAAGCTCTCCGGCCGTTCCCGGCAGCGAGAAGGCGATCGACGCGCTGCGCGGGCCTTCCGAGTCGTTCTCCTTCACGTCGAACGACAGCACTTTGTCTTCGAGCGTGATGTTCTCGATCCAGTCGGCCGACGCGCCTTCGTAGACCGGCGTGCAGACCACCTTGCCGAGCAGGCTGCCCAGGTTGTGCTTCAGCTCGGCCTTGATGGTCGTGGCCTTGCGCGTGGTCTTGGCGCGGTCGGGCGTGAAGGTCATGCAGGCCTCTTCGGTCGCCTGCGTGACGGTCAGCGTGACGGCGTGTTTCTTCTCCTTGGCGTCGATATAGGTCAGCGTGATCGCGGCCTGCCGTTTGCGCGGCGAGTTGTTCTTCAGGGTGCTGAACGTGACGGCGTCGGTTCCGACGGTCAGGTTTTCGATCCACTCCTCGTCCGGCTCGGGCGTTTCGTCGTCGTCCTCGTCGGGAATCACCGAATAGACGATGGTGTCCCGGATCTGTTTGTAATCCTCCCGGAGGTTGTTGTCAAGCCCGATGCGGAGGTCCCAGGGGTTGCTGAAAATCTCGATGCGGCTCTCCTCCAACGACAGGATGGGGTCTTCGCCCTCCTGCGTCATGCGTACCGCCTGTTCGAGTCCGCCGCGGGTGAAGATGATGTCCACGGCGCGCGGCACGCCGTAGTTGGCGCCGTATTTGAACAGTACGGGGGTGTTCCCCGAGCCGTTCAGGCGGTTGATGGAGGCCCATTCCACGTCTTCCGACAGACGGACCGACCATTCGCCGGTGGAATAGATCCGCACCTGGGTGGACCCGGCGTCCGAAGTCAGCGTGTATTTGTTGGAATCCACATTCAGCGGCAGGTCCATGTCCGAATCCATTTCGCATCCGGTCAGCAGGAGCAGCGCCGTGACGAGGGGCAGGATGCCCGTGCGCCACGCTTTGTAGATGCAGTCTGTAAGGTTATTTTTCATCGTTGTGTTTTTTTGTTCGTTCCGTCGGCCTTACATGCCGTATTCGTTATAGGCCTTGTTGTCAAGCGCGCCGCCCGAATAGACGACCTCCTTGTCGGGGATCGGGTAGTATTCGTGGCAGGGGAGCATGTTGTCCTTGAGCGTCGGGTAGTTGGTGTATTCGTAGGTCATCTGATACCAGATTCCCCAGCGTACCAGGTCGAACTTGCGCTGGAATTCGCCCAGCAGTTCGCGTCCGCGCTCCTTCTGGATCTCCTCCAGAAGCGCATCTTTGTTCTTGAAGACGTAGGCGGTGGTTCCGGCGCGTTCCCGGACCATGTTCAGGTAGCGGACGGCCTCGTCGGAGTCCTCCGTCTCGGCGTAGCACTCCGCCATCATCAGGATGGCGTCGGCATAGCGGAATACCTTCTGGTTGGAGAAGTCGGCGGTGTTCTGCATCCCCGGACACCAGAATTTCGGGCCGAGCCACGGACGGGTTCCCACGCCCGAGAAGGGCTTGCCGTCGTATTCCCACGCCATGTTCAGCGTTTTGCGCTTGTCGTTGCTTTTTTTGGTCTGGAGACCGTCGCAGAAATAGCTGTTGGGGCGCATGGAGGTCCAGGTGGTCATGCCCGTGCCCATTTCGGGAATCTCCACGCCGTCGTAGACCGCCGAATTGGCCGCACGCGGGTAGGGCTGGCAGATGCAGGCCACGTTGGACGTGTAGGTAAGGGCGCCCTGGGTGTAGGTGTGCTGAATTTCCATGATCGACTCCGGGGTGTTCTTGTTCCGGAACAGGATATTCTCGGCGTAGTCGTACTGCGACAGCGGACCGTAAATCGTTTCGATCTGCTCCAGCGCGTCCAGCGCCACGTCCCACTGCTTGTTCCACATGGCCATCTTGGCGATGAGCATGTAGGCGCAGGAGGCTCCCAGACGATTGGCCTCGTTGTCGTAGGTGCGGGTTTGGGCGGCGAGGGGAGCTATCGACTGAAGGTCTTCGATGACTTTGTTGCGGGTCTCGTTGGCGTCCATGCGCGGCAGCACCTGAATCCGGCTCAAAACCTCGTTGTCCGTAACGTCGTCGAAATAGAACGGAACGTTGCCGAAGAAGCAGGTCAGCGTCCAGTAGAAGAACGCCCGCAGGGTTTTCGCCTCGCAAAGCAGCTGGTGGTACTGCTCCTCGCTGATCACCTCGTTTTTATAGGCGCGCTCGATGCCGTTGACGGCGAAGTTGCAGCGCTGTACGCCGAGGTAGCCGTTGCGCCAGACCGTCGAACCCATGCGCGGCACGGCGGGCGAGATGTCCAGGCTGGCGTCGAGCGTTCCCGATGGGCAGTAGGCGATGTCGGTGACACACTCGGTGGCGATCATGTAGGTATAGGTGTAGATCGACTTGATCGGAATGTAGCATCCGTTTACGACCGACTGGCATTCCGAAAATTTGCGGAAGAAGTCGTCGGGATTCGAGATGCCCGATGTGTCTTCGTCCAGCGTACATGCCTGGAACGAAAGCATGGCCATGGCCGCGGCCGTGTAGAATATATGTTTGAGTTTCATCGTCTTAATTCTGTTAGGTTAGTATCTCAACTGAAGGCTGAATATGATGGTGCGGGGCTTGGGATAGGCGCCCAGGTCCATACGGCGCAGCGTCGACGAGGTTCCCTCGCTGGAAACGTCGGGGTCGAATCCGTTGTACTTTTTCCACAGAAAGAGGTTTTCGCCCGATACGCTCAGGGTGAGGTCTTTCATCCACGAGCATTTTTTCTTGAGGTCGAACGTGTACGACAGCGTGACGTTCTTCAGCCGGAGGTACGAAGCGTCGTGGATCATAAAGTCGCTCGGAAGCGCGGCGTCGCTTTTCGCTCCGGCCCGCGGAATGTCGGAATTCGGGTTCCGGACGGGATGCCAGGCGTTCAGCATGTAGCGGTACTGGTTAGCGAACTGCGAACCGGCCATGTAGATCTCCGAATAGTTGTAGATCTTGCCGCCGAGCGAGTAGGCGAAGTAGACGCCCAGCTTGAAACCGTGGATGTAGAACGTGTTCTGCAAACCTCCGTACAGATACGGGTCGGCGTTGCCCTGGTAGATCAGGTCTTCGCGCGAGAGCACGCCGTCGTGGTTGGTGTCGTAGTAGCGCGGGCCTCCGTCGGTGTTGGCCGGGCTGACGTAGGTTTTCGTCACCGCGTTTTCCTCGCGTTCCTCGGCGCTCTTCCACGTGCCGCCGTATTTGAATCCCCAGAGCGAGTTGAGCGGGTAGCCCTTGACGTAGCCGTACATCATGTAGGGGTTGTTGCCCGGCGAGTTGTAGGCCGAAATGAAGTCCTCGGAACCGATGTCGTCGACCTTCTGTTCGTTGTGCGACAGGGTGAGCGTCGTCGACCAGTGGAACTTCGGGCGGACGATGTTGTGGCTCTCGACCGACAGCTCGATACCCTTGTTCGAGGTCGAGCCGATGTTGGTCCAGCGTGACGTGTAACCGGTTTGGGCCGCAACGGCCAGCGACATCAGCAGGTCGGTCGTTTTGGATTTGTAGGCTTCGGCCGTGATGTTCAGGCGGCCTTTGAACATCGACCAGTCGATCGCCACGTTGTAGGCCGTGGTCTTCTCCCACGTGAGGTCCGGGGAGTCCAGGCGGCTGCGGTAGAACGCCACGGGCTGCGATCCGTCGAACAGATAGCCGCCCGTCGTCGAGGAGAGGGTGGCGAGCGAACGGTAGGTGCTGATCGCGTCGTTACCCGTCAGACCGGCGCTCAGGCGCAGCGACAGGTCGTCGATCCAGTTGCAGTCCTTCAGGAAGTTCTCGTTCGAAATGTTCCACTTGAGGGCGGCCGACGGGAAGAACGCCCACTTGTTGTTGGCTGCGAAGTTCGAGGCTCCGTCGTAACGTCCCGTCACGGTCAGGTAGTAGCGCGACTTCCAGTTGTAGTTCAGACGCGCGTAGACCGACGTTTTGGTTTTCTTCGAGTAGGAAGTGCCCGCCGAATAGGTCTCTTTGTCCTGCACGGCGTTCATGTTGTTCCACAGGATGGCGTCGTCCATGTAGCCTTTGCCGCTCAGGTTGAAATCGTGCGAGGCGAAACTGTAAGCCGAGAAACCGCCGAGAACGTCGAACGAATGGCCGTTCTTCTCGAACTTGTAGCCGGCCGTGGTCTCCCACGAGAACGAGTGCTCGTCCCACTCGGCGCGGTAGGCCTCGCCGCCTTCGTTCTCGCCTTTCAGGGGAAGGGTTCCCGGATAGTAACGGTAGGTATGCCGCTGGTAGAGATAGTAGGAGAAGGTGCTGTTGATCGTGAAGTTCTTCACCGGCTCCAGTTTCAGCGTGAAGGCGTGGTTGTTCGAGTGGCGTTCGAGGTAATAGGTGTTCAGGTCGATCAGCGCACGCTGCGTGTTGATCTTCTGCCCGTTGTAATACAGCGGGTTATACGTGTCGTTCGGCTTGAGCAGCGGTGACAGATACTGGGCGCTGCTGTACCAGGCCGTTCCGCCGATGGAGGATTTGTTCTGGTCGTTGTGACGCCAGGTGTACGAACCCGTATAGCCGACTTTCATCCATTTGAACAACTGGCGTTCGAGGTTGATACGTCCCGTGAAACGCTGCTGGCCGCTGTCCTGGATGATACCTTCGGTGTCGTTGTAGGAGAACGAAGCGTAATACGACGATTTGTCGCTGGTTCCCGACAGCGAGAGGGCGTAGTTGGAATAGAGGGCCGTGCGGGTGATCTCGTTGATCCAGTTCGTCCCTTCGCCCAGCGAGAGCGGGTCGGAATAGACCGAACCGGAGAGGGGCGTGTCCTTGCCTACGTCGGGGTGGTTGGCGTCGCTGCCGAAATAGGCGTAGTCGTTGCGGTACTGCGCGAATTCCGACGCGTTCATAATGTCGAGCTGACGGGGCAGTTGGGAGAAGCCCATGTCGGTCTTGAAGGTGATGTTGACCTTGCCCTTGGAGCCGAGACCCCGCTTGGTGGTGATGAGGATGACGCCGTTTGCGCCGCGCGAACCGTAGATCGCCGTCGAGGAGGCGTCCTTGAGGACGGATATGCCTGCGATGTCGTCGGAGTTGATGTCGTTCAGGTCGTGGATGGCGTCCATCACGCCGTCGACGACGATCAGCGGCTCGTTCGACGCGTTGATCGAGCGCGTGCCGCGGATGCGGATGGTGGTCGTGGCGCCCGGCTCACCGGTGGTCGACATGAAGTCGGCTCCGGCGATACGTCCCTGAAGGGCGTTGTCGACCGAAAGAACCGGTACGTCCTTGATGTCGTTCATCTTGACCGTCGCGACCGAACCGGTCAGGTCCTTTTTGGCGACCTGGCCGTAACCGATGACCACGATTTCGTCGATGTCGGTGGAGGAGTCCTTCTCCATCCTGACGGTGAAGTTCGTCCGCGAACCCACGTTCAGGGTCTCGGTCTTGTAACCCAGGTACGAAATCTGGAGGCTGTCCGAAGGCTTGGCCTTGATGGTGAATTTGCCTTTGGCATCGGTGACTGCGCCCTGCGTGCCTTTGACGACCACGACCGTGGCGCCGATCAGCGGGTTGCCGTCCGGGTCGAGGACGGTTCCGCTGACAGTCTGGGCCTTTTGTTGAGCCGTTGCCGGCGCCGTGTGCGCCGCGAGCAGTATCAGTACCGCCACCAGCGACATCACTCGGACGGATGCTCTTATTGAGTGAAGAATTTTATTCATTTTAGGCTTTTTTTTGTTGAAACGACTTGTTCCTCTTTTTTACTCTTGTTCCTCCTCGTCGAAAGGCGCTCCCAGGATGATGTCCTTACCGCTGCCGTTGTTTTCGGCAAAGTAGTCCTCTTCGACCTTCTGCAGACGGCGGATGTAGAAATTGTCGAGGTAAATGCGGTTGTTGACGGCGGAGTTCTGCGTGAGGGAGCCGCAGATGATGCGGACCCGCGTGTTGGCCGTAATCGGGTTGGCTTTCGTGCCGGCGACGAAGACGAGGAAATCGTGACCCTCCCACATGTCTTCGGGGAACTCCTCGCTCGAAATGTCGTAATAGCCGGCTTCGAGGTCGATCGTGGTCTTTTCGGATTGGGCGAAATCACGGATGACGCCCCCGCCGAGCACCTCGACCGTGATCTTGTTGTCGTCCCGGGCGCCGGTCATGTAATCGGTGAAGGCCACGGCGCGGAACGAAACCATCAGCAGCGAGTCGTTGCGGAGCGTGTTGGTGTAGGGCGAAATCAGGTCGGCTCCGTGGCCCTTGTCGTCGCCCAGTTTCAGGTAGCCGTTCTTGCCGTAGCAGTGGGCGACCTCCTCCCCTTCGATCGTCGTGGACGTGAACCCGAGGTTTTTCTGGGCCGTGGTCCAGTTGTCGATCGGGGTTTCGCCGTCGGTGAAGCGCGGGTCGGTCTTGCCGTACTTCAGGGTCGCGAAATCATTGCTCACGCGGGCCGTGGAGCCTTGGTGGATGGGGATTATCCGGTTGTAGTTCAGTTCGCCGTCGGAGGCTGCCAGAATCAGCATGCCCGTGCGCCGCGTGTAGTAGCTCGACGTCGTGCTGCGCCGGTTGGCCTTCAGGGTTATCACGCGAAGCCCCGTCTGGGGATCTGTCGAAGAGTAATCCACCACCTTGGCCCACGGCGTCGCTGCGTCGTCTTCCCACGTCGCGACAAAGTCGATATTGGCGTCCACGTAGAGTTTGGAGAGACCGCCCTTCACGCCGACGATGCCGGCGTCGATAGGCTCTTTTGCGATCGGGTCCGCGTAGACCTTGATCGATTCGTTACGATCGGAGTTCGAATGCGTTTCACACGACGTGATGCCGATTGCCGCCGCGATTAATGCGGCTCCGGCCAATCCGCGTGAAAAACGGACGAAACCCTTCGTCAGGAATGTTTTTCTCATAATTGGTAAAAAGGTTAAGATTGGGTTTTATTTATTTGGGGTCGGTTGATCGACGGGAGGTCTACTGTTTCAGCTCGAAGTCCGCCAGGATCGGGCGATGGTCCGACGGGTCGTAGAAGTTGGACACGTAGGGGCTTTGGGTCGCCGTGGTCCACTTGTCCATGACGGTCAGTGCGTTCACTATGCGGGCGTACATCGAGGGCGACGCATACATGTAGTCGATACGGGCGTTGCCGTAAGTCGACGATATGAAGCTTCCCGGGTAGCGTTCGGCGATGATGTCCTTGAGGTCGGTATGGTCCAGAATGTGGTTGTGGACCAGCAGCCGGGTGTCGTTCTCGGGATAGCCGTAGTACCAGTTGTCGGCGCGCGACCGCGAGTTGAAGTCGCCCATCATCAGCCAATCCTGACAGGAGGCGTACGCGGGATTGTTGACGGTCTGCGCGCAGATGTACTTGATCTCGAATTCGCGGTACTTGTCGCCCTCCTTGTTGGCGGCGCTCGCCGCCTGATCGGCCGAGCCGACTCCGAATCCATAGGCCTGCGGCCACGTGTGGAGCGTCACGATGTTTATCGTCCGGCCCTTCACGGTAACCCGCTGAATGGCGGCGCCGTGGGACACGGGCTTGCCCGCCTGGTCCGAATCGGTTATTTTCAGCAGCGTCTCGATCGGATATTTCGACGTGATGGTCTGCGGATAGTTGTCGCGCCAGCCGCCGACGGCCGTGTAGGCGTGGCCGTAACGGGCCGCCAGTGCCGCCCAGCCGTCGGGCAGGAACCGGGCGGAGGAGGCTTGCGCCGAATTCGTATTGTCCTTGTAGATGGTGGCCGATTCGCACCATACGCAGATGTCGGGATCGTATTTCTTCACCCACGCGACGAAGTTGTTGTAATTGTTCGCCTGGTCGGACCACATGCCGTTCTGGATGTTCCAGTAGAGCACGCGCAGGTTGTCGGAGCCGCGGCCCATCTCGCCGAGCGCACGGACCTCGATATTGTCCACGTAGAAGCCGTGCACGCCGCTGCTCACGTCGTTGCCGGCCCAGTAGAGCATCGTGCCGTCGGTCGCGTTGTTTACGACGACCTCCACGTTGTGCCACTTCTTGACGGCCGCTTCGCTCGACGGGAGCGTTACGTGGCTCTTTTCGACGATGTATCTCCCCGAGGCGCTCGTGTAGCCCGAATTGTCGGCCGTCAGGGCGATGCTCTTGCCGTCGACGGAGGCCGATGCGATCATGCCGCCGTTCACCACCTGGAACAGCAGGAGATCCGTCGATCCGTATTGGTAGCAGAAATCGAACGAAACCTTCACGGAACGTATGCCGTCGATGGATTTCAGGGCTGCGGTCTGGAAAATGCCCCGCCCTGTGTTACCTGTGCCGCAAGCCAGATAGCCCTGGTATTCCTGGCAGCGGAACATATAGGTATAGTCGGCGATATTGCGGCTCGCGACGTACGAATCGGACATCAGGTGGGACGTGCCGACCGTTTTGCCGCTGATCTCGTCCCACGTGTTCGACTGGATGAACGCCGAGCCGGGGTTGTTGTAGGCGACCTCCTCGAAGGAGTTCGCATAGCCGTCGCGTCCGGTTCCCGTACCGGGGGTGACGGCTTCGGCCGTCGGAGCGTATCCCGTCGACTCCTGGCCGCCCATGATGTTGCCGCCCCAGACGAAATTGTCGAAACTCTCGTAAAACACCAGGTCGGCGTCGGGGGCGTATTTCAGCGTTACGGACGTGGCCTTCCCCGCCGTCAGCTGCGCAGTCGTCAGCGTGTGCTCCATGGCGCGGTGCTCCGAATCGGAAATGGTGATTTTCAGGCCCGACGGATAGTCGCCCGGAGCCAGCATCACGTAGAAATGTTTCGGCGTGCCGCTCTCCAGCGAGACGCATTTGCCGTTGTCGGTGCAGTTCAGCACGGCGAAACCGACACCGCCGGTGATTGAGAGGTAGCCGCGCGAGGGCAGGAAATTCGCATAGCCTGCCAGGGGGCTTTCTGCGAGGTTCTCGACCTTCACCGAGGCGATTTTGGCCGACCCGGTCAGGGCCAGGTCCAGCACGGCGAAGGCGTCGTCGAACACCAGCTTGTTGCCGTTCTCCTTGGTGTAGGAGCCGTACATGGGATACGATTGCAGCGATGCCGCCGTGGCGGCCCAGAACTGCGAGTAGGGCAGTTTCACGTCGGCATAGGCCGAAGAGCCGTACCAGCCGGAGGAGCCTGAATTGGTCAGGATGGCGTTGTAGGTCCCGGAGCTCGAAGCGCTCGCCTCGACGTAGTAGCGGCCGTTTTCATCGCTTTCGACGGCATAGGATTTTCCGTTGACCGAGACGAGCGATTTGCTCCATGCCCGTTCGCCGGTTCCCATGGCCTTGCGGACGGAATTTTCCGCCTCGCGGAGATAGAAACGGACTTTGCCGTTCACTACCTGTATGTCCTCGTATTCATCGCCGCCGCCCGGATTGTCGGGTCCGTCGGGATCGTCGACATGTTTGTCTCCGCTGCTGCACGCCATGCAGAGACACCCCGCCAGCAACAGCGCCGGCTTCAGGATGAAGTTCAGGGATTCTCGTAGATTTAGGGTCATAGTTTCGTGTTTTATGGTTGGGTGAAAAGTTGTCGGCTGCCGGTCGGACACAATGAAAAACGCGTGCATATTGCCATATACGGCAATATGCACGCGTCAATCGCGGGCGGTGACGGTTTACTTAACTCCGGGTATTCGGCGCGGCGAGGGGGGGGGAAATTTATAAGTTCCCTGCGGCACGAGCAGGCTCGTGCCGTAACCGGACGGCGGTGATCGAATAATCGGCGGTAAAGTAAATTCACGGCTCTAATTTTGATCGTTTTTTTATCGGAAATGAGTTTCGAAAAGATTCATTCCCGAAAGCAAATGTAACTAAAAAAATGTTATCGGGCAAATAGGATGCCTGAAAAATAATCGTTTTTTAACATTTTTGCTGCTTTTCGTGTTTCGATTTGGGGAGAGGACCGTTCGGCGTGGCTTTTCGTTTGAAAGGAATGTCCGGAGGGGAACCGCGGATTCTGCGGCCCGTTCGGAACGGGGAGAAGCGCGCCGGCAAGAGACGGAAAAGCCCCGCATTCGGGGAATGCAGGGCTTCGTTGAGCTACCAGGATTCGAACCTGGAATAACAGGACCAGAATCTGTTGTGTTACCGTTACACCATAGCTCAATAGATTTTGGTGATGCAAAAGTAGAACTTTATTTTGCAAATGCAAAGAAAAATCCGGAAAAAATTTCATACATTTGTTTCAATCTACGCAGAAAAAACCGCTTGAAACTTAAAATTTACACAAAATCAGAAAATTATGGGAATTAAATTTCGGCTTATCGCCATGAACTTCCTTCAGTATGCGATCTGGGGTTCGTGGCTTATCTCGCTGGGCGCCTACCTGGGAGGCGGACTCGACTTCTCGGGATTGCAGATCGGCAGCTTCTTCGCGACGATGGGAATCGCCTCGCTGTTCATGCCCGCCGTGATGGGGATTATCGCCGATCGCTGGATTCCGGCGCAGAAACTGCTGGGCATCTGCCATTTCATCAGCGGCGCGTTTCTCATCGCCGCGGCCTCGCAGACGGCTTACGCCCCGCTGTACAGCTGCATGCTGCTGAGCGTGATGTTCTACATGCCGACCATCGCCCTGTCGAACTCCGTGGCCTACAACGCCCTCGACCTGGCCCGGCTCGATACCGTGAAGCATTTTCCGCCCATCCGCGTATGGGGAACCGTGGGATTCATCGCCGCCATGTGGTTCGTCGACCTGACGCACATCGGGGGTGTGCAGATCAAGCTCACCGAGTGGCAGCTCTACGTTTCGGCCCTGCTGTCGTTCGTACTGGCGGCCTACTCGTTCTCGCTGCCGGGGTGTCCCGTCGAGCGCAGCGCGCAGAAGCAGTCGTGGGTCGATACGCTGGGGCTGCGGGCCTTCGCGCTCTTCAAGGAGAAGCGGATGGCCATTTTCTTCGTCTTCTCGATGCTGCTGGGCGCCGCTTTGCAGATCACCAACGCCTTCGGCGACAGCTACATTCAGAATTTCGGCTCGATGCCGCAGTATGCCGATTCAGCCATCGTGAAGCACTCGGTGATCCTGCTCTCGCTGTCGCAGATGTCCGAAACGCTCTGCATTCTGCTGATTCCTTTCTTCCTCCGGCGTTTCGGCATTAAGAAAGTGATGCTGATTTCGATGCTGGCCTGGGTGCTGCGCTTCGGGTTCTTCGGCATCGGCGATCCGGGATCGGGCGCGGCGTTCCTCGTGCTTTCGATGATCGTCTACGGCGTGGCGTTCGACTTCTTCAACATTTCAGGTTCGTTGTTTGTTGAACAAGAAACCAG
>OOAZ01002032.1_pt1 | contig 11680 bp, 8 predicted proteins | sample 1671221 | NCBI WGS metagenome assembly OOAZ01 (sample SAMN06348134, study PRJEB24527) | human gut metagenome | biome: human gut; feature: ankylosing spondylitis patient; material: feces | host: Homo sapiens | place: China | collected 2015-10
GCTTTTGTTCTTCGTTGGTCGTAACAAAATGTATAGCTACGTTCCGGTAGAGTAGGATCGTAGTGTGTTGAGATTAAAAAACGTGTCCCGATCTGTAAAGGAAGAATTTTTGCGTAGTCCTCAGTGATGGCCAACTGGTTGCTATTGATGAGATAGAGCGTGTCGTTTAAGATATGGGCTGGCTGTAAGGATGGAGCTTGTACATAAACGTGCCCGTCCTTGACGGCTATTTCGGTACCTGTCTTGTAATTGATATCCATTCTTCCCAAATCGGCAACATCCAGTTTGCGCTTCCCGACTTCATTAAAGTAGAGATCAAATTTATAGAGCCATTGTTCGATTGACGGAGCTTGCTTGTTTTCTGAATTAACCAAGTCTATTGTTGTCCACAGATGGTTGTTATAATAAGCCATATGCCCGAAAGTTTTCCATGAAGCATCTTGAGGGAGGATACTCTGAAAAAGGAGTTGCCCGTCGTAATCATAATAGTATACCTCATGTCCGGTGCCGATCACGACCAGCCGGTCGTGGACAGGATCGACCGCATAGTCAACCAGTTCGACTGGCTGTCTCGTTCCTGGCAGATGTGCCGTTATTTGTCCGAGAAATTGACCGGAACTGTTGAAATGATAAAGTTGACGATCGCTGACAAGGAAGATGTCTTCCCGGTCGCGCTTGATCATTTTAATCTTGTTCAAAGAACAATGTCCGTTTGTTTTCAAAGGGATGGCGATCACCTCCTCGGCGACATCGGACAGACTTCCTTCCGGTTGACATTGAGGCAGATCGGTAGTATGGATCACTTGATATCCGATCCAGCCGTATAAGGCTATCAGACATATGAATAAAAGATTAAAGGTTTTTCTCATTTCATTTCTAATTAAAAAATTCCTTTGTATAAACGGACGATACTGTCGGTTTATTGCAAGGATCTCTTAATCCTGCAAGAAAATCCAGTTGTTTTCGGAGGAGATATCTTCTCTGTACCGGAATCCTTCCCAAGTAAAATCTTTTAATGCATCCGGATTGGTAATCCGATTTTTAACGATGTAACGGGTCATTTGTCCACGTGCCATCTTGGCGTAGATTACGATTGTTTCGGCTTTCCCGTTTTTCCAGACTTTAAAATCCGGTGTTATTACACGGACTGATTGTTCTACCTTTTTCCAGTCGAATGATGGTTGTAGGTCCATGCTCCCCAGGTTGATCAGTAGGTTATCGTCGGCTTTCACTTCTTCAATAAGCGGTTCTGTTTGACGGGCACGCCAGTAAATATACATATTCCCTTCTCCTAATTCGGGTAGTTTCACATCATATTCCATCCGGTAAGGTTTGATCAGGTCCAGCGGGCGAAGGAGACCATAACAAATGGAAATGAGCCGCAAATGATCCTGGGCAAAGCGGAAGTCCGCCTCTGTAAAATCTTTGGGATTGATATTCTTGAATACGACACCCGTATAAGCCAACAAAGCTTGTAGCGGTTCTTCTTCTGCAGAATGGAAATTCTGAAAACGGTGGTAACTTTCCAGCATCAGCTTGGGACTGAGCTTTAACATCCTGCCTAATTCTTCGGCGGGATATTGAGCCATGTGCAATGCGATCTCGATTGCTTCCTGGTTGAATCGGGGCGTTGTACCTGCTGGCGCTTTTATTTTGGATGTTCCAGCCATCGTCTTGGCTGGAGATAAGATGATATGCATATTTGTGAATATATTGTTTTTATTATGTAAATATCTCGTCATTTATATCCGGTGCATAAATAAAAGTCGGATATCCCGCACCCATTTCCTGATATAACTGCCTGATATCACGATGCAGACTGCTGATACTACTATTCCTCCGATCTGCATCGGTTGCAGATGCTCGCCTAAGAAAAGGACGCCCATGCATACGGCGGTAAGCGGCTCCATGCATCCCAAGATCGCAGTCGTTGTCGAACCTATATAACGAATGGCCAGTATCAGTGTAAGGTCGGATACCAACGTCGGGAGGAAAGCAACCATCAGCACGTCTATCGTTGTGGCCAGATTCGGCATCGGGTCGGGAAAATCACCTTTTATCGCCAGATTTACCAGAAAGACAATCGCTCCGGAAAGTAGAATATAGAAAGTGGCTTTCAAGCTGTCGAGCCTGGCGATCCGGCTTCGGTTCATGCCTACGATGTAGGCTGCATAGGCAATCACTGTAGCCAATACCAACATTAATCCTTTTATATTGATAGAACCTCCCGGCGTATTTCCTCCGCTCAACATATAGACACCGCTTACCGCCATCGCCATTGCCAGCAGTATCGGCATTGTCAGCTTGTCCTTGTAAAATACAAACATGATCAGGCTGACTACCACCGGATAAAGGAAATGGATCGTTGTCGCCACCCCGCTCGGAATATAAAGATAAGCCTCCGTCAGCCAAAGCGCCGTGATGGCATAAAGTGTACCTAAAATAAAAGCGATCCCGAATTCGCTTTTCTGTATATCGAACGGAATCTTTTTCACCCACATCAGTACGGCAACCAGTACGGATGCTAAGGAAAAACGGTAGAACAGCAACGAGTCCAAACCTACGCCGTTTTCAAGCGCCGGAATGGAAAAAAGAGGAATCAATCCGAATGTGGCGGATGCGATAAGTCCGTACAAAAATCCTTTTACCTTCATGTAAATTCACTGTCTGTTGAAATGAGGGGACAAAAGTAGCAAATCTTTCTGAACCTTTTCTAATGAAATGGGAATCATGCTTTGCTATTCTTTTCGATTAATTTTGTATGTTTACGGCGTATTAGAAAATGATGGACAGCTAATTATGTCCGGGAGCATGATGAATAACCCTTGTTTAGGGTGTGTGGAAATTAATACAAACTTTATATTATATGAAAATCGGAATCGGTATTTTACTATTATTCTTTGTTACCTCTTTGCAGGCACAGAACATTGTAGGAAAGGTCATAGACAATAAAAAACAACCGGTAGATGGTGCAACCATCGTTTTGCAGGCAATAGATTCTACTTATATAAACGCTTCTATTTCAAATGTAGACGGAACTTTTGTGTTGGATAGCCAGCCTGAAGAATACCGCTTGATCGTGCAGCATCTCTTGTACAGGACTAAGGAAATCGAGGGAAAGGGCAGAGATGTCGGTGTCATTCAACTTGATCCGCAGGATTATGCTTTGGATGAGGTCGTGGTAAAAGCGGAGCGTCCTTTTGTGAAGGTGGAAGAAGGGCGTTTGGGATATGATCTGTCCGTTCTTGCCGGCGACGGAGTGGTGAACAATGCATACGAGGCTCTGACTAAACTCCCCGGTGTAAAAGAGACTAAAGGCGCACTCACTTTGGCAGGTACGGGAAATTTGACGGTCGTCTTGAATGGAAAACCGACAACAATGGACGCCGGACAACTTGAGACGCTTTTGCGCAATACTCCGTTGGATAGGGTGGAAAAGGCGGAAGTCATGTACAGTGCGCCTCCCGAATATCATGTAAGATAATTTGGATGATGAAGATCATTTTAATCTCGCTTATACCAGCAGTTTTACACCTGAGCAGCATAGCAATAGCCTGACTTCCGGTAATTATCAGGCAAGCAATGTTGACAAATATGTCGAAACCCGTATGCACAATGTCACTTTGCAATATCATTCCGGATCTGGATTTGATGTCGGCGGAGATTACACGCATTATACGTCAGATAATAACCAAACTTTGTTTGCGGATTATGCGGATGGTGCTCAAAGCGGTTTCTCTATAATCGGTGGTCAAAAGATAGACCGTTATTCTATTTATGTTGACCGGAAGCGTTCTTTGGCTAAAGAATGGGATTTGGGGTACGGTATGTCTTACCGATTTGCAAAAGACCGTGACTTTCAGACCTATGATAAGGTTACAGGTGATATCCCAACCGAAAATACGGATTCCCGGCTTCGTGAGCAGACTGCCAATGTCTATGTTTCCTTGAGCAAGAACTATGCGACTGGTACATCGGTTTCTATCTCTGCTACAGGTGAATATTATACCATCGGCAATTATCGTAAGTGGGCTGTCTATCCGCAAGCATCTTTGACGTATGTAAAATCTTCCGAACATTTATTCCAGTTTTCGTTATCGACGGATAAGACTTATCCGGGTTATTGGGATATGCAGTCTTCCGTCAGTCATCTGAACGGATATACCGAGCTTTGGGGGACGCCGGGATTGAAACCTTCGACAGCCTATAATTTGAACGGCAATTATATATGGAAGCAAAAGTATATTTTCGGTCTGTTCTTCATGCATACGTCTGACTTTTTCGTACAGACGGGCTATCAATCGACTGACCGTTTGGCATTGATTTATAAGAATACGAACTGGAACTATATGCAGATGTGGGGGACAAACGTCATCTTACCCTTTAAAGCCGGAAATTGGCTGGATTCACGACTTACTTTGGTAGGTATGCAAGTTCACCAGCGTTGCGATGACTTTTTTGATATCCCGTTTAACCGGAGGAAATGGATGTTCAACAGTTCGCTGGATAACACGTTTAAGGTAGGTAAGAATCTGGCTTTCGAATTGATAGGTAGTATACAAACCCCGATGATCCAGGGGACTTTTGACATTGAAACAGTCTATAACCTCACTGCCGGATTGAAATGGAGTTTTGCTAGCGATAGGATAAATCTGTCTGCCCGTTGCAGTGATCTTTTCAACTCGGGCATGCCCAATTTGAAAGTTCGTTTTAATGGGCAACACTTGGATATGAACAACGATTTTTATTCGCGCTCTTTTACCATACATTTCAGCTACCGCTTCGGTGGATATAAGAAGAAAGAAGCCGGGAAGATCGATACCTCAAGGTTCGGACATTAGTATGAGCCCTGTTTATCTTTTAGGGTTGTGTGTCGAATGTACTTGTTTCCGTCTTTATGGATAGCATACTGGACAAGTTACAATTTGTCCAGTATGCTATTTATTTTTTGTAAATTATTTCTACATGAGACAATTTGCCGGGAAGGCATTTCATCTCCTATCAGACCGTATATTCCATGCAACAGAGGTTTTACCCGGAGAGCGAGCCGTTCGCCCTCTTCTGTCAGGTAAATTTGTTTGTTACGCCGGTCCGTCGGGTTTCCTCGACGTTCTACCCAGCCTTTCTTTTCCAGATTATTGATAAGATTGGTCAAGCAAGCTTTGTCTTTAGCTGTCTGTTCTGCCAGATATTGCTGGCTGACTCCGGGTTTCTTCCATAAACGATGCATCACCTGGAGCATCTCGAATGTCATGTCGACATTATTGGTTCTCAATACTCTTTGTATGGTCTGGCGAAAGGTCATTCGCGTTTTCAGAATTTGGAGTATTAGTTCGTGTGCCGTTTCGTTATTTGCCATTGCTGTTTACTTTTACGGCACAAAAATAGTGAATATCCTTGAGATATCGGTTAAATGTTTGATTGTCGATTAAAGAATGCGCCGTTCCAATTCGTCCAACATATTCACGCGTTCCAAAGAAAATGTGTTGTCGTGCGTTTGTATATATTCCAAGATTGTCTTGGCTTTTTGCAACATCGCCTGCTCCTCGTCGGGATAGAGATAACTTTCTTCGATCAGGGTCTTAACGGCTATCTCAAGACGGAGGATTCCGCCGTTGTCATCACTGTCGAGTCGACGGACAAGCTCTTCGGGCTGGGCCGTCATAAGGGTAGGACGGTCCAGTTTGAGGGAACTGTATATAGTTTGGATCAACTCTGGAGTATGGCGAGCCGCATTTGTGTTGCGATTCATAATGATCTGAAGGACTACTTTAGCAAGTTCTTCGATCTGTATCATGATGAAGTCTCTCTTAAGCATAAGAAATATTAGCTTTGAAAATTGTCAATTGTCAATTGAATAATGCGGATATCCTTTTTAGGGCGGTCATATTCGTCGCGAGGTTGTCCGGCGATGATATCGAGCACATCGAATCCTTCAATGAGTTCGCCATATACGGTATAGTTGCCGTCCAGATGGTGACAACCGCCTTCTGTGGTGTAGGCTTTCCGTTGTTCTTTGGTGAACAGCAGATGTCCGGGTGTAGCACGTACCATTGAGTCTACTTGGGCGTTGATTTTACGCAGACGTTTTTGGTATTCGCGTTTATTGCTGGCTTTCTGCATACGTAGTTCGGCGCGGACGGGATAGAAGAATTTCTGCATAGCCTTCTCCTTGATATCCTGGTTGGCAATCATTTCCAGCGTGTCCAGTTCACCGCTGGTATAGACTTTTCCTTGTACGATATAGAATTGCGACATATCCGATTTCTTTTGCGGGTTGATGTCGTCGTTCTGGCGAGGAGCAGCCAACGCGCCCCGTTTGTTGAAATGGTGAGGCCGTATCTCCGGCATGATCTCCGAATTTCGGTCTCCGAAACCACAGCGGGCACCGGCGGGAGCATTGCGCGAATCAGGAGCACCGCCCTGTATCATAAATTCAGGGAGTACGCGTGTGAACAGCGTTCCGTTGTATTCGCCCCGTTTGGCACGTTCAATAAAGGTGCGGACGTGGTTAGGGACATCGTCATATAGTTTTGCTTTTAGGGTTCCGATGCTCGTGTTGATGGTGACTATTTTCGCAGGAACCTGTTCAGATGCAGATATTACGGTGTCCGCATCGCCCTGTCCGAAGACAGGAGAGAGGCAGGCCAACAAGCCTAATAAGATACAATAGCTCTTTTTCATCTTTTAAAATATTTGGTGGGTAAAGATAGTATTTATGTTGTTAAACACAAAGTAAATGGCTACCTTTGCAACCTTTAAGGCAAATTTAAGATTATAACTACACGTATTATTATGAATTGGATTAATGATTTGTTATGGGGCGAGGGCATTGGCCACTCCATACTTCTGCTTTCCTTTGTGATCGCTGCAGGCATACAATTAGGCAAGATCAAAGTCTTCGGCGTATCTTTGGGAATTACTCTTGTGTTGTTTGTGGGGATCATTTTAGGACATTTCGGTTTTACGATCAACCACAACGTGATTCACTTTTTTAAAGAGTTCGGATTGATACTTTTTGTCTATTCTGTAGGTATGCAGGTCGGACCGGGTTTCTTTTCTTCTTTCAAACAAGGAGGGATTACGCTGAATATGCTGGCGTGCGGTATTGTGTTCTTAGGTGTCTTGACGGCTGTCATTCTGCATTATGCGACCGGTATTCCGATGCCGACAATGGTCGGAATCTTGTCGGGTGCGGTAACGAATACACCGGGATTGGGGGCTGCCCAGCAAGCATTTTCCGATATGCACGGAGTGTCTGACAATACGATTGCTTTGGGATATGCTGTCGCTTACCCTTTAGGGGTGATCGGTATTATCTTGTCTATTATCTTGATTAAGTATATTTTCCGTGTAAGTTTCGATAAGGAGAACGAGCAGTTGAACAGCGAAGATTCTTCTCATACCAATGAGGCCAAGCCGATCTCGTTGATCGTGAAGAATCCCGCTATCTTCAATAAGACGGTTGCCGAATTATCGAACCTGCTGGAACATCGTGATTTTGTTATTTCCCGTGTCTGGCGTGATAGTAACAAGCAGATCGAAATAGCTTCGGCCAATACCGTATTGCAGGAAAACGACAAGGTTTTTGTTATCACGACTGAGACGGATGCCGAGACGATCAAGACCTTTATCGGAGAAGAGATCGATATGGAACGTAAACAGTGGATCCGTATGGAAAGCCAATTTATCAACCGCCGTATCCTGATCACGAAACCGGAGTTGAACGGTAAGCGCCTGGGACAATTGAAATTGCGGAAATTGTATGGTATCAATATCACTCGTATCAATCGTGCTGGTGTCGATCTTGTTGCCAAACCTGGGTTGACTTTGCAGGTAGGCGACCGTGTGAACGTAGTCGGTACCGAAACAGCGGTCTCCAATGTGGAAAAGGTTTTGGGTAATTCGATGAAGCGTCTGAATGAACCGAACCTGATTACTATCTTCGTCGGTATTGCGTTGGGTATCGTGCTGGGTAGTATTCCAATTTCCTTCCCAGGTATTCCGCAGCCGGTCAAGTTAGGTCTGGCGGGCGGTCCGCTGGTTGTGGCTATTCTGATCAGCCGTTTCGGTTACCATTATAAATTGATTACTTACACGACACAGAGTGCAAACTTGATGTTACGTGAGATCGGTATTACGCTTTTCCTTGCTTGCGTAGGTATCAGTGCTGGTGACGGTTTTGTTGATACGATTGTGAATAATGGCGGTTTTGCTTGGATAGGCTACGGTTTCATCATTACGTTTGTGCCGCTGATGATCATTGGTTGTATCGGCCGTTATTTCTGCAAGGTCAATTACTTTACGCTTATGGGGCTCATTGCCGGTAGTACGACTGATCCGCCTGCTTTGGCCTATTCGAATGCGACAGCCGGAAACGACGCTCCGTCGGTTGGGTATGCGACTGTCTATCCGTTGACTATGTTTCTCCGGGTATTGACGGCACAGTTGTTGATTCTGTTCTTCGCGTAATCGTACTAATTAATATTATGAAACGGGGGCCTGTATTTCTATATATGCAGGCCCCCGTTTCATGATGTGCCAGTCTTCTTTTATAGAAACGTGGCCTCTTCTTTCATACATATGAAATCCGGATTACTTTTTTGTATGTTCTGTTGCTGTCGGAATTTGCTCTGTGGTTACCGGTGTTTGCTGTGTGCTGTCTGGTACGGTGGGGCGCAGGGGGATCAGAGGATATTTCTTCCGTCGCCGGAAAATATCGGAGAAGCGGGTAAAGTCTTTCTTATACATGATACCTACGCCCTGTGTTGTCAGGGCTTGTTTTAGAATCATATACATGTCGTTGGCATGGTTGTAGGCTTTCAGGCGGATATCGCCGCTGGGCGTCAGCAGATATTCGAGGTCGAACTCACCGATGAAGGCATTCTTCTGATTGTTGATCGTACTGTTTTTGTACCCGAAGTTTCCGTTGAATATGAGGCGGTTGTTTAGTAATTGGCTGGACAGCAGCATTTCTACTTCCGTATCTTCGATACCGTCCTGGCTGGTCCGGATATTTGTACCGAGTTGCACTTTGTCGGTGAAGCTATTCATGATACTGGATATTTGGGAAGAAAGGGCGGATGAGGCCACTGCGCTGAAATCGTTCGATTTATATTGCGCATTGTATTCCGGCGTATAGAATTTGTTCAGAACCAGCAGATAGATAATTTGCCGGGTCATCATGTCTTCTGTATCGACCAAACTTTTGACCTGCCGTTGGAGTTCTTCGTTGGAGCTCGGCAGTTCGAGGTCGAACGAGATAGTCGGGTTTCTCAGCACACCGTCTAATTTCAATACGCAATTGACCGGCGTATTGCGTCGAGAGCTTTCGTACGTCAGACTGGGATCCAGGTCTTGTATGTTGGCTGTTACGTTATAGATGGCATTTACATTCATCGTTGCCTCGAAGGGATCTCCCCGGAAGTTGATAATACTGCCATCCCGTATCTTGAAGTTTTTATGGATGAGTTGTTGTAGGCTGAAATTATAGTTTCCTTGTACGATCCCGATGTTTCCATACATGCGCAAGTCGGTTTTCGTCCCGTACTGTATCTGGAGGCTTCCGTTGCAGTTACCTGTTATTTTATCGCCTGCGACCGGATCCATAATCAGCTCTATATCGGCATCCGGTGTGATGTCGAGAAGGAAGTTCATGCGCAATTCCGCCCCTTCGTCTTCGTTTTTGAAGATAAGAGGTTTAATGGAATCGACCGGTTTGGTAAGTGCCATTTCCCGCAATTCTTTTTTATTCACGAAAGTGATGAAATCATATTCTGCCGCGGAAGAGTTGTTCATGAAGTCGAGTTTGACGGATGTCTTGGGATCACTTCGCATATTGATATCGAAGTTGATCAATTGTCCGTTCCCTTTTATGGAGGCTGTTCCGGTCCCGAAGACGGTTCCGAATATCAGTGGATTCTGTTTTTGGGGGGCATCGAATACCAACATATTGTTTGTCTGGACTCCTACATCGAAGCTGACATCTTTGAAATGTTTGTGATTGACGGTCAGATTAACCTTTGCCGAGTTGCCGAATTTGTCATGCACCGTTACGTTGCGTCCGATGATCGCCCCCGGTGTCAGGTGGATGTGTTCAGATATTCGATACCCAGCCCACCATCGAGAACAAAGGCGTCCCCCTCTACATTCAACGCCTTGAACGGCCCGTGCAGATGGATATTCCCGAAGCCCCGTCCTTGCATGTTCTTAGCGATATTTTCGACGAAAGGATGCAGGAAAGCCAAGTTCAGGTCGTTTGCCCCGAAGAAGAGGGAAAGGCCTGCGTTTTTGCCGACCGGATAGACATAGCCGCTCACATCAGTCCAAGTCGTATCGTTCTTGTAGATGCTGCCTAACATCAGAATGCCTTTTTGCTGGTCGTCCCATTCGCTAAAAAGGTTGAGGCGTCCTAATTGTACTTGGTTGAACGAGAAGTTTTGTACTTCGAGATCGGTGTTTAGCATCCGACTGCCGTAGAGGTCGGTAATGTTGAAGGTTCCGGTAGCCTTTCCGGCAAATTGAAGTACTGGGATATTCAGAATGTCAAAGATATAGCTCAGTTCTACTTGTTTCAGATCCAGTAACAGTGTATCGGCCGGATCTTTTGAAACTGTTCCTTCCATGTGGAGATATTCGGTGCCGTTGGAGACGGAAAAGTCTTGTATCCCAATCTTGCCGTCTGCAATGGTGATAGTAGACGGGGCTATGTGCCAGGTGGAATCGTTCAGGATCAGCGGACTCTTGTTCAGTGAGATTTCCGTACGTAGTTTGGCAGGTCCTTTTTCCTGTTCTTCCTCGATGAAGAGTGTGGAGGCGGAGAGGTCTGCTTTAAACAAGCGTTCTTTGTTGTTGGCCCAGCTGATCTGCGTCTGTATCCGGTTGTCTTTTGCATCGGCTTTCAGGTCCATATAGTTGCGCAATCCTTTGGCATTGTAGTTGATTGCCTTGAGCTTCAAGTTTACCCTGTCTTCCGGGTTGTCACAGGTCAGATAGCCGGATTCGAACATGGACTTGCCGATGTTGAATTTAGGCAGATAGGCCTCGAAGCGGAAGCGGTTGTACAGGTTATTGTAATGTCCTGTGATACGTCCTTGGGTCAACATCGTAAAAGGCAGTTTCAGGGTGTTGGATATGGCTTCCGTATTTTCGATAGTCAGCAAGAGGGAGAAATTGTTTTCCATCACCTTCTGTTTCTTTTGCGTGACGTTGATCAGAGCCGGGATATACCCCTTTAATGTTTGCATAAGGCTGGGAATGATTGTCGTGAAGGAATAAGCACCCGTCACTTCGCCGTTCAAGACGTCGGAGGTGATGGTCAGATGACGGTCCAGTGAATGCCCCGTAGCCTCTACCTTGAACTTTTTCAGGAAAAAGCTGTCCGGCTTGGTCTTGAAGGAGAGGCTGTCAAGCGTAATGCTCCCTTCTAGGTTGTCGATATTGTTTCCCGTGAAGTCGGCATTCAGTGTGCAGGAGATATCCGGAGCCTCGTATTTATTCGTCAGATGGAGGCTGTCCGGATGGAAATGTTCCAGACGTGAAGTGAAGTTGAACATAGAATTTTTGCCTTCATGCAGGAATAGCCCTTCGGCATACAGTTTGCCGTTCGGATCGTCGATGTCCAACACTCCGTTGAACCCGTTTTTCTGGAAATTACCTGACAGGAGTATGTTTTCATATT
>OOAZ01002065.1_pt1 | contig 11525 bp, 10 predicted proteins | sample 1671221 | NCBI WGS metagenome assembly OOAZ01 (sample SAMN06348134, study PRJEB24527) | human gut metagenome | biome: human gut; feature: ankylosing spondylitis patient; material: feces | host: Homo sapiens | place: China | collected 2015-10
GTCCTATAATCTTTTGTTCTCTTCGCTGTCTTTTTACATAGCTCATACTATCCAGCACACCACATAAGAAATCCACTTCGCCTTTGGCATCTTCTAAATCCCAATACTGACAGATGTATTTTTGAATATCTTTCGCCATTGCATATTTGCTTTTGTTCCCTTCAATTGGTTCTGTCATTACATTTCCATTGCGAATTCTTTCAATGGAAAGCATCAGATATTGAAGTAAATAGTCAAAAGAATCATCCGTCATAAATCTTCCATAGGCATGTTCCTGTTCATTGATGATCTTTTGAAGATTCCTTCGTTCATCTTCACTCATCTTAATTTCCATATTCAGACCTTTAAAAAAACTCCGGATTGTTGAATTTTCTTTAATTCCATTAGAACCTACAGACATTAATCTTAATAAGAATAAACGTTTATCTCCTTCTAATCCTTCAAGTCTTAATCCTTTATTTGAATGTGAGATTACTTTTAATTTTCCTGATTCCAACATTCTTTTGACTTCATCCAGATCATTAATGATCGTAGCACGGCTTACATATAATATATCTGCGATTTGTGATAATGTAATATGATCTTTCGTATTGATCAAAATTGCTGCTGCAAGCATTCTTCGTTCTTCTTTTGATAGTTTGTATGTATAAAAATCTTCCTGCTGTGTTGTCTCTCTCGCCTGACTTATATCTTCTTCCATCACGATTAAGCCGTTACTTCCAAAACGGATCGGTTTGATCTCTTGTTCTTTGAGGTAGTCATTGATATCTTTAATATCATTACGAATCGTGCGTTCTGAAACCTCAAATTTTGCTGCTAGTGTTGAAATCGTGTGATCATTTTCTCTTCGGCCTAACAAATCTAATATTTCTTTTGATCGCTTTTTCATATGATTTTGCCTCCTGTGTAATGTATATATTATAATACATTACGCAAGAGGCTTCAAAGTATTTTATAAATTCAACGCTTCGATTGGTTTTAAATTCGCTGCCTTATTAGCAGGATATAATCCAAACACGATTCCAAGTATCGCTGAAAATGCTAATGCGATCAGACTAATTCCTGCTGATATCGTATAATCTGCTGACATTAACTGATTCATTCCAAAAATGGTTGCTGCACTTAATGCGATTCCGATCACACCTCCCATACAGGACAGAACGGTTGACTCGATCATAAATTGAGCCAGGATATCTTTCTTCTTCGCCCCGATGGCTTTTCGGATTCCGATCTCTTTTGTTCGTTCTGTAACGGACACAAGCATGATGTTCATGATTCCGATCCCACCTACCAGAAGTGAGATTCCTGCGATTCCTCCGATCATATATGTCATGGAGTTTGTAACGTCGCTGACGCTGTCTGCGATATCAGACTGATTTGTGATCGTATAGGAATCTTCATCTCCTGTTTTTTCTAACAGGAAGCTATCTACTGCACTTTCTGCCATGTTAAGCATTCCTTCATTTGTTGCAGATACATAAAAACTGCTGATCGTGCTGTTTTGCATGATCCTTTGTGCTGTTGTAAATGGAGTATAGATTACTGAATCGTTGGAGTCTCTCTGAGATGATCCATCTTCTTCTAAGACTCCTATGATCTTGAAGTTTCTTCCTGAGATTCGGATTGTTTCTCCTTCTACATCGGTATGTCCAAATAAGTCTTTGGCTGCTGTGACTCCAATGAGGCAGACTTGCAGCCGGTTATCATTATCTACATCTAAGATATAACGTCCTTTTTGTACACTGATATTTTGAATATCTTCGTATTCCTCTGTAATTCCTTTTAATGTTACACTGGATGAATTTCCAGATGCTTTTGCTGTAGAGCTTCCTGAAATGATCGGTGATACACTCTCGATTGCTGGGTTATTTTCAAGGCTTTTAATGTCACTGGTTGTGATCTTATTGCTTCTTCTGCTTGTTACCGTTGCTGAGATCACATTGCCGCCTAATTGTGATAATGTGTCACTGACGTTATTTGTCGTACTTTGTACAATCGATACAAGAACTGTAACACTCATCACACCGATAATGATTCCAAGCATGGTTAAGAATGATCTTAATTTTGTTGAACATATAGAAGCAAATGCCATTTTAATTGCTTGTGTGATCTTCATATTCTGCCTCACCTCCTGAATCTTTTATGATCTTTCCATCGCTGATTTGTACCTGTCGCGGTGCTTCCATTGCCACATTGTTGTCATGTGTGATCAATACGATCGTATTTCCTTCTTCATAAAGGTTATGCAGCAACATCATGATCTCTTTTCCTGATCTGGAATCTAAATTTCCTGTCGGTTCGTCGGCAAGGATCAGGGATGGCTCTCCGACTAACGCTCTTGCGATCGCGACCCTTTGCTGCTGTCCTCCGGAAAGCTGATTAGGTTTGTGGTTCATTCGTTTTTCCAAACCAACTGCTTTTAATGCCTTTACTGCTTTTTCTCTTCGCTTCTTTGTCGGCATTCCCTGATAGATCAGCGGAAGTTCTACATTCTCCAGTGCGGAGAGTTTTGGTAGCAGATGGAACTGTTGAAAGATAAATCCAATCTTTTTATTGCGGATCACTGATAATTCTTTTTCTTTACATTTTAAAATATCTGTTCCATCCAGTGTTATTTCTCCAGAATCCGGGCGGTCAAGGCATCCAAGCATATTCATAAATGTTGATTTTCCGCTTCCTGACTGCCCGATGATTGCCACAAATTCGTGCTCTTTGATCGAAAGTGACACATCATCCAATGCATGAACTTCTTCTCCACCAAGAAAATAAGTTTTCTTTAGATTTTTTACGGATATCATAATGATCACCTCCGGTTTCCCTTAGTTAAAAATATTACTCTTGTTGATTACTCAACTCTTCCAATAAATCGGTAATATATCTCAATTTCCTGTATTCTTTCGTTATCCTCATTCGTTGTTGCTTCATGTATGAGGATTTTTTCTATCATGGCATTTAATAATGGTGCTGTCAGTTCCTTTGGTACGGAATATTCCTTGATTAACTCAATCCACTTTTCAGCACCTATCATATCCTGTTCCATTTTACTTAGTTCTTCTCTTAGGCTTGTTATCTGCTGTTCCAGTTCTATCTGTTCTTTTTGGTACTTGCTGGACAACATCACAAAATTTCGCTCTGTTATCTTCTCACAGGCTCTATCTTCATACATTTTCGCAAATAAACGGTCAATCTCATTTTGTCTGTTCTCGGCTTTCTTCAATGTACTTGCCTTTTTCTTCTTTTCCCGTATTCTCTCTGCATTGCCAGCTTTCTGTATCTTGTTCAATACCTTTTCTTCGTCCTGCTGTACTGCCTTAGCCCAATACTGCAAGCGTTCCAATACGGCTTGATACAGCACATCATAACGAATGTAGTGCATAGAACAATTACCTTTGCCAAACTGCCCGTAGTAACTGCAAGCATAATAACTGTAAGGCGTTTTATTTGTCTTATTCGTTCCAAATCTCATAGACCAACCACAATCCGCACACTTGACAAGCCCTGCAAAAATCGGCGTTGCCTTTTCCTTTGTCTGTCTGCGTCTTGATTTTATCTGCTCCTGCACACGATAGAACACTTCCTTGTCAATAATCGGCTCGTGAGTGTTTTCTACTCGAAACCATTCACTTTCGGGCTTACGCACTTTCTTTTTGCTCTTGAACGATACCGTAGACTGCATATTGTGAACACTGTTTCCGATATAAACCTCACTTTTCAATATCGCCTTGACATGAGCAATCGTCCACTCATAACGCTTACTTTCGGGTTTTCCCTCAAAGATATGTGCAAAAGTACCGTATCTTGTAAAATTTAGCCATGACGCTGTCGGAACTTTTTCTGCTCTTAACTGCTTTGTGATTTTTGCACTTCCGTAACCTTGATAGGCTAGGGAAAAGATTTTTTCAATAATCCATTTTGTTTCATCATCAACCAACAGTTTTCCTTTGATGTCAGGGTGTTTCTTATATCCTAACGGAGCATAAGCACCGTAATGAGCCCCCTCCGCAAACTTTGTCTTAAATGCTGATTTGACTTTACGGCTTGTATCTCTTGCCACCCATTCATTGATGATGTTCTTAAATGGTGCAATCTCACTTTCGCCTTTTTCGCTGTCTACACCGTCATCAATCGCTATGTAGCGGACATTATGACTAGGGAAATACAATTCTGTATATTGTCCTGTCATAATATAATTTCTGCCAAGACGGGAAAGGTCTTTCGTTACAACACAGTTGATTTTTCCTGCCTCTATATCCTCAATCATTCTTTGAAAACTCGGTCTGTCAAAATTTGTTCCCGACCAGCCGTCATCAATATATTCATCAATGACATTCAAATGATGTTCTTTTGCATATAAACGCAACATACTTCTCTGTGTGGTAATGCTGGAACTTTCGCCCTGTAATTCATCATCTCGGCTTAACCTAAGATAAAGTGCAGTATTGTAAATCTGTTGTTTCATTGTCAGTTATCCTCCTTTATAACTAACCCGTGTTTACAATACCTGCTTGCAAGTAAAGTATAACACGGGTACTTTTTGTCATTCAATCTATTTCTTACAACTGCACCGATTTTATGCGATTGTCTGCTTTGCTTTTTCCAGCATGACATCAGTTAGAAGTTCTTCCATTGTTTTGCCCTTTTCGGAAAAATGCTCTTTTACTACAATCTTTGTCTTTCCTCTGTTGCCAATGCCACACTTGCCATTTTTCTTTTGAATTGTTTTTACAGCATTATCAATAACACATACCCCCTTTCTGTAAAATCTTTCTAAGCAATTCAACGGCTTTTGTCATAGCCCACAGGAGTTCCACCTCTGCATAGTTCTTATGTAGCCGTACCCATTGCGTGCGACGCTCTTAATGCTCAAGCTGTGGCTGTACGGGAGTATCATTATCTGACAGTACAGGTCATGGCGATAAAAGAGGACAAATCTTTTACAAGAACACAAATAGGTTTTCGCTCGCTCTTGCAGGGGAAAGGTCGTGGCGTATTTGTTTCAACGGCTAGCTGTCTGTCAAACGTATTGAATAGCTTTATTCAGTTGTCAAAGAACGATTGAAAGAAAAAAATCGTCTTTCCTATATATCGCGTTGGAAAAGAGGAGAAACGTAACCAAAATCCAAAACTTTTTCCATTATTAGTACAAATGGAACGGTTCATTTTGGCAATCAACGGTTGATTTTCTCCTTTTTCACTACTATCTGTACAGCAAACGTCCATTTGCTAAGTTTAAATGGAAAAATTTTAACTTCTTTTCATGCACCATATAGGGATAGAAAATGTCATTTTGCTAAGTTGATGATGAAAAAAGAATATTTTCCTTTTCACACCCTAACTACCCAAACCATACCGTTACTGCCAACAATAGAATGAAATATTTTCTTTGCACCATATAGGGAACGGAAACCTTAAATTGTTAAGTTGAGAACAAAGTATTTTCATCTTTTCACATCAACACTCAACTGCTAATGCCTGTTTGAATACAAAATGATGATGTTTTTCCTCTTTTCACAGAAGACTGTCCACTAATCACGAATTTCCGTCATTTTTTCAAAACTTTTTTCTTCTTTCACTTCATATAGGGACAGCAAGCCCCGATTTAATGACCTATTTTCAAAAAAAGTTTAGATTTCCTTTTCTCGCACCATATCTGTACGCAAGTAGCCATTTTGTTGCAGATTTAATAAAAAATTTATTTTTCTTCTTTCACTTCACATAGGGAATGAAAACAGCTCTTTGCTGACTAAATCTGAAATTTTTCAATTACATTAAAAAATACCGTCATTCTCTTGTGGAACAGCGGTATCTATACGTTCTTCTATGGTTGATTTCTCTAATTGTAATAAATGTTTATGCTTGTCTTTTAGTTCTGCCTGCTCAATCATATCTTTCAGTATCGTTGTACGATTTTCTCTGTCTAATGCCTGTACCATTTTTATGGTTGGTGCGACTTGTCTTTGTAGCCAATGCAACGCTTTTTGTAAAGTGTAAGGCTCTGGCTTTGTGGTTAAGCGTATCGGCTCTCTGTTTTCCCCTACAAACCATGCCCAATCATCATTTGTTATCCATTGACTTTTTGGCTTGTCGTCCTCTCTGTCAACAAAGCGGACATAATGATTGATGATAGAAAAAGCGGTGCGTTCAGCGTCCCGATAGGTCAGTAAATCTACAACCGCATAATAGGCTCGTTCGTTCTTCATGCGTATTTCAAAACGGTTCTTAATCTCCGTATCTTCAATTTCTGTGCCATTCTTGACATACTGCTCATAATTTTTCTGATAAGCACACATATATAATTCGCTACTTGTTGAACCGAGATATAAGGTTTCTCCTGTATTCTTTGGTAAATCGCTACCGCATTTTTCTGTACCGCTGTAATCTTTCTGCATACGGAAGTAGGACATACATTCGCCAGCCTTGTATTTTTCCTTTAACTTTGGAATATCCAATATTCCTGCTTTATCATTGATAGCCAAATCAAGCCGTTTCATCACACCACCAGCCGTCATACAATCCAGCATGAAGTCATACCATGAGCGTTCCTGTGCCAGCAGATAACATTCCATTTGCCGACAGCCTTTGCCTTTCAGTTCCAATAAAACACCTAAATGCTCCTGCATGGAACACATGATATTGATGTCGCCAAGTACATATTTGCTTTCATATCCGTATTTTCCATAATCTTCATAAAGCATGTAATTAGATTTCAGTTGTAATACATCACGGATAATCGCCAATGCGTCCGTAGTAGGAAAGCGGACACGAAAGTAATCAATCAATAAGAATAGTGGTTCTTGCGGATTGAAACGCTCAATCTGTTTTTCTATGATTTCTCTTAATTCGTCATTCAATGGCTGTTTTCCTTTTTCAATGCGGTTGTAATATTCACGGCTGATACCACAGGCAACAGCAAGCCTTGTTTGTGTTACTCCGTATTCCTCACGCTTTTGTCTTAGTTCTTCAATAAAGTTTTTATCATTCATTCTTCAATTCCTCCAATCAAAAAAGGCAACTACCATAATTGATAATTGCCTGTCATTAAAAATCTGTATAGAAAAAGCAGTCAATCCTAAGACTAACTGCTTTGTGTGTATGGATATAAAATTGCTTCTAATCTTGAATAGGTATCCAAATTTCAATAACTGAATTATCACTATTCCAATGAAAACGATAATCGTATTTTTCAAAGTGTAGGATAATATCTTTTATAGGAATATACGATGTACTAGGAATAATTTCTTCATAAATCTTGCCATAAGTTTCATATATTTTATCCATAGCACCAATATGCTCCACAACCAAATATTTATAAGACGGTATTTCTTTATACAGAAAGCCCTCTGGGGTAATGGTTCTTTGGGGAATAGAACAGAAATAATAAAGTTTTCCATTTCTTCTTTCCATAAAAGCATATTTTACCCAATTTCCTGATTGTGAAAGATACGCTTTTTTCAAACTACTGTTAAACTTTCTCCAAAACTGTGTACTAATCTGAATATTCTTTTTTTGATAATTAGTCAGTTCTACTTCCTGCCCAATAACTGCAAATGCGTTTAATTCCTTTATAGAAAAATTTATCATTTTACCTTGTGAGCAGTGATAACGGTATAACTGTACGCATTTACCGTTATAATACAATTATCAATCGTTATATACCAGTTTTTTCCTTTTCTTGTGATTTCCGCATTAGAAAGGCTAATTTTTTCTTTGCACCATTCAATTACATTTTCTACATTCAAAGATAAGTTCTTTTTAATTCTAATAACGCCAAGTTCAGTTGTGTGAAGTCTTCCTAAGTTTTCCAGTAATTCATTTTCCATATTTTGATACCTCATTTTTCAGCAAATTTATTTGTATGTTTTATACCCCAATTATAACATTCTCATATCAGCACTACAATAAAAATAATTAAGCACCAATAATCTTATTGAACATCTCCAACCGTAAATCTTTCACACCATCAGTGATAAACACTGAGCTGACAGCAATTACGACAACTACCATAATTGCCTGCACTTAAATTTCTGCAAAAGAAAACGACAATCAATTTCTTATTTTTTGAAATCAACTGTCTTTCTCATATTTACTATTCAATTTTCATAGTGATATAGGTACAATTTATATCACTACTGTAAAAATGGGGTTTTGCCTTATAAATACAGCGTTTTCCGCTTGTTAGTGTATAGTGTTTCTTGTTTTTTGTGCCCCCCTTGTTAGATAACGGGGGCTTTGAACGGCTCGCAAGCTCGCCGAACCGCCGAAGCGAACCGCCCCCTTGCAAGCATGGCGGAAAAATCTTAAGGATTTTCCCGCCAACGTGGTCGGATCGCTCCGTCGGTTTAACAGCTTTTCTGTTTCTCTCTAGTTATCTACGCATATAAATCAAATCGGTTATTCCGTTATAAGTCTGTGTTTTACAAAGCCTTAACTTTATTTCCCTGTCTATGTTGCCCAAAAGACGAACCCCATTTCCTAACAGAGTAGGAATAACAGAAATGTAATATTTATCAATCATATTTTTGCTTACCAACTGCTGAACAAGATTTGCTCCGCCACAAATCCAAATATCCTTTCCTGCTTCTTGTTTTAGCCGTTCCAATAATAAAACAGGATTTTCACTTGTAAAATGAATTTGTTGGGAAGAATTGCACTCTTTATGTGTTAATACATAAGTTGTAAATTTATTATATACCCATTCTTGCGGAGAAAGTTCAGTAACAACCTGATGAGAAGTATTCCACCCCATTAAGACAGTATCTATATCTTTGGTAAATTCTGTATAAGTGTCGATGTTTTCATTGTCATTTCCATGACCATTTAGCCAAGCTACTCCACCATTACCGTCCGCAATATATCCGTCAAGGCTCATGGCAATAAATAAAACTACTTTTCTCATTTTTTCTCTTTTATAAATACAAACAGGAATTTATTTCTCTTTTTTACTCATAAGGGAACAACTGATTGCTACAAATAAACCCATTAAAATCCATGGAAATGCTGCTCTTATAAAATCACTAACCATACTTTATTCCTCCTTAAATTCCAATTTCCTTAGTTCTACAAACTGAAATTTTTGCCTATGAATGTATCTTGTTCTTTATACGCAAACAGGCTTCTGTGTGCATAATCCAATGTCTTGAAAACGGCATTTGAATTAGTCCACAAATATCTTTATTACACCAATAATCAATCAGCCAAATTGCTTTTTCATTGTCGTTTACTACATTCAACGATTCTAAGTATCCTTTTCTTTCTTTCGGTATTTTTCTTTTCAATTCATCATAAGATAACCGTTCAAGCATTTTCTCAGTGCTTTCCCATACTTCGAAAATATATAAATATAATTCTTCCAGATTAAGCTGTTTTGAAAAGTCTGCAATCTGCTGTTTCATGAGTTCATTTCCTGTTGTAATGATAGGTGAATTGATACGCTCTTGATAATTGCCTGCAAAAAATACTTGTTCATCTTCATTTATCACTGTATGCACAACTATATCTTCAATGCGGAAAATATGCCAAATAGAATAAGCAATCGTCTTACTATGATAACCATCAGCGTTTATGAAGGGGATTGAGTTAAAATCTTCTCTGCATAATTCTTCTTTGAAAGATACTAAGGTTTGTATTAACTGACTTCGTAAAGTAAGTAAAGTATCAATACCCCTCTTATAAGTATCTTTCTTTTTTATTTGTGCCTGCATTGTTTTATTAAGTTCAGACCATTCCTTATTCATATTCAATCCTCTCTCAAATTCTGATTTTATCGCCCCATACAAACTGGAATTTGTCTTACAACAATTTATATATGCATAAAAAGCAATATATTTATGAAAACACCCTAAATCCAAAATCTACTCAATTCATTTTTCCTTACATAAAATGTTCTCGTATATTTCACTTCCTCACCAAGTGTTTCCCCTATCAAAACTTCAAAATCATTGATATCAAATTCTGGAAAGAATGTATCTCCATCTTCAATATTTAAATCTACTTCTGTGATATACATTTTATCTACTATTTGCAAAGCTTCCTTAAATAGTCCATATCCACCAGATATGTATACATCTCGTCCTTTAGCCAATAATAATGCATCTTCTAATGATTTAACTGAAACTAAATTATCTCCTTGATACTCTGTTGTGGTGGAAACAACAATATTCATTCTATTAGGCAACGGATGACCGATTTCTTCATAAGACTTTCGCCCCATAATAACCACATTACCCGTTGTTAACTCTCTAAATTGCTTTTGTTCTCCCTTTATTTTCCATGGTATATTACCATTCTTGCCTATAACATTATTCTTTGACCTCGCAACAATCAAACCTATCATCTATTTCATCCTCCATAATATGATGTCGTACCTGTGATTCCATCAAGTGCACCACATCTTAACAAACTCAAAATTATCTCGAACTAACCAGCTCGACAAATTCCTTTTTTGTCTTCATCTGCATTATATCATATTGTTATAAGCATTGCCATTTCTTTTCTGCTTTTGAAAAGTTACTTATCAGCCTATGTTTTGTAAAGGGTGATATTCAGCATTTCTCACGCAACAAGCCCTTGACAAACCATAGACTAATAAGTTTTAAGGTAATCAAGCAGAAATGAAATAGTCTGCTGTTTCACGGCAACAAAAAAGAGATACCAACACACTTATGTAGTATCTCTTAGTCTAGTAGCAATATTCTTTTGTTTGCAAGCAGGTAAACATGGGCTGTTTCTTAATATCTTTTTGTTTGGGAAACACCTACTGTTTTCCACCAGATGACATTCCACCGCCTTGCTTATTTCCACCTTGCATTCCACCACCAGATGGTGCATCCATTCCACCTTTCATATCGGATTTTTCATCAGAGCTGCTACTGCTTCTTGTGATGGTCTTAACCTGATCTCCTTCGCTGACTCCTGATGTGATCTGTGCATAAGTATCATTGATGATCCCTGTCTCTACTTTGGTCTGTGTTCCATTTTCATTGTCATCCGTTACTACTGTTACATAACTTTCCCCGTCTTTTGTCTGGATTGCTGATACTGGGACTAAGACCGCATTTTCTGCTTTGGCTGTTGTGATCGTTGCTGTGACACTCATGGATGGCAAAAGGTCAGCTGCATTACTTAACTGGATCGTGACTGGATATGTCGCAACTCCATCACTTGTTGATCCAACTTTCGATACTTTTGTTACTTTCCCTGTAAATGTCTTATCTTCCACTGCATCTGCTGTTACTGTAACACTCTGGCCTTTCTTGACACTTTTGATATCTAATTCATCAACATTGATCGTTACTTTATAACTGCTTGTTTTCAGTACTTTGCATACACTCTGGCCTTTACTGATCGTTTTTCCTTTTGTGATCGTGCCACTTACGATTCCATTATATTTTGATGTAACTGTCAGGTTACTTCTTTCTGTTTTCAAGGTTGATAACTTCATTGTCAGATCTTTATATTTTCGTACATTACTTGCATAATCATCATCGGATGAATCACTACCTTCAATCGTATCTTCTAGAGTTTCA
>OOAZ01002068.1_pt1 | contig 11499 bp, 4 predicted proteins | sample 1671221 | NCBI WGS metagenome assembly OOAZ01 (sample SAMN06348134, study PRJEB24527) | human gut metagenome | biome: human gut; feature: ankylosing spondylitis patient; material: feces | host: Homo sapiens | place: China | collected 2015-10
TACCTGAGTCCGGAACTCCCACAACCAAATCCGCATCGACAGGATAAGCTGCCGCAAGTGCGGCACCTGCACGAATACGGGCATCGTAAATGTTAATACCATCTATTGTACTGTCAAGCCTTGCAAAATAAATATACTCAAAAATGCAATGTGCTCTTTTTTCCTGACAAAGCTGACAGTTTGAAGTGATTCCGTCCTTGGTAATCGTTACGATTTCGCCCGGACGGATATCACGGATAAATTCTGCGCCGATTGCAGAAAGGGCGCAGCTTTCAGAGGCAATCATATAACTTCCATCGCGTTTTCCGAGACAAAGTGGTTTTAAGCCAAGAGGGTCTCTGACGCCAATGAGTTTACGCGGACTGGCAATTACCAATCCATAAGCGCCACGAATTTTTTTTGCTGTATGAAGAATTGCTTCTTCTACATTGTGGGCATTTACCCTTTCTCTTGCAATGAAATAGGCTATGAGCTCTGAATCAGTTGTTGTATGGAAAATTGCACCGGTTCGTTCCAGCTCTGAGCGAAGCTCTGCCGTATTTACCAGGTTTCCATTGTGAGCCAGCGCAAGTGTTCCCTTAATATAATTCAATACCAGAGGCTGTGCATTATTAATATTTGCAGCTCCGGTTGTGGAGTAGCGCACATGACCAACTCCAAGATTTCCGTGAAGATTATTTAAAGTTTCTTCTTTAAATACTTCATTCACAAGTCCCATACCCTTATGTGCATTCATGTTGCCTTTTGGTCCCATGGTATCACAGACTGCAATACCACAGGATTCCTGACCTCTATGCTGAAGTGAACTCAGTCCATAGTAGATAGATGGGGCAACATCTCCGCCATCCGGATTAAAAATTCCAAATACACCACATTCTTCTTTTATTTCACATTCTGGTAAGAATTCCATGACTCCCTCTCCTTAGACATAAAATAACATCTGGTCATAAGTTGGATAAGGCAGTTCTTCGTCTGGAATCTTTTCCTCAGCTGCATTTGCAACATCTTTCATCTCATCCATTAAAGTTAATACATCTTTATGGAAGGATTCTGCTGCTTTCTGCATATCTTCTTCTGCTGCCGCATCTGCTTTTTCTGTTACAGCTTTTAATTCTGCTACTTTTGCAGATAAGGTATTAGAAGCTTCTGTTAATTCTTTTACAATAGATTCTTCGGCTGTTGTTGCCAGACCTTCGATTAATGCTTTCTTTTCATTTGCATTGACTGCAACTTCTGCTGCATATCCGTTTACTGCCGGAATAAAGTCTTTTGTCAGCATTTCCTGTAATGTCTTAGATTCAATATTGATAGTCTTTACATAGTTCTCAAGTAAAATTTCATAACGAGAATAAATTTCTTCTTTTGTAAATACACTATGTTTTGTAAATAATTCAATGTTTTTATCAGCGATAAACTGTGGAAGTGCATCCGGAGTAGAAACCAGATTGTAAAGTCCTCTCTCCTCTGCTTCTTTAATCCACTCGTCTGTATAACCATTTCCATTGAAGATTACTTTTTTATGTTTTCTGATTGCACGTTTGATTAATTCATGCACTGCTGTTTCCATATCTTCCGGTGCTGTTCCTTCCAATTCTTTGTAGAACTGTGCCAGAGCCTCAGCAACTGCTGTATTTAATACAACATTCGGACTTGCAACAGATGCAGAAGAACCAAGCATACGGAATTCAAATTTATTTCCGGTAAATGCAAATGGTGATGTACGGTTTCTATCTGTTGTATCCTTTGTAAAATGAGGAAGTACATGAGCACCGATATCCATCTGAATGGTTTTATGTGCATTGAAGAATTTATCTTCTTCGATTGATTTTAAAATTTCCGTCAGTTCATCTCCGATGAAGATAGAAACAATTGCCGGCGGTGCTTCATTTGCACCAAGACGATGGTCGTTTCCGGCTCCGGAAGCAGATACACGCATTAAATCAGCATATTCATCGACAGCTTTGATAACTGCTACTAAGAATACTAAGAACTGAATGTTTTCTGCCGGTGTTTTTCCCGGGTCTAATAAGTTTACTCCTGTATTGGTAGAAACAGACCAGTTGTTATGTTTTCCACTTCCGTTGATTCCATCAAATGGTTTTTCATGAAGCAGGCAGACAAGGTCATGTTTTTCTGCAACTTTCTTCATAATTTCCATTGTCAGCTGATTGTGGTCAACCGCTACGTTTGTGGTATCAAATACCGGTGCCAGCTCATGCTGTGCCGGAGCAACTTCATTATGTTTTGTTTTTGCCGGAATACCAAGCTTCCATAACTCTTCGTCCAAATCATGCATGTAGGCTGCAACTCTTGGTTTTAATGCACCAAAGTAATGGTCTTCCATTTCCTGTCCTTTTGGTGCGGAAGCTCCGAATAAAGTTCTTCCGGTAAAAATCAGGTCACGGCGTTTTGCATATAATTCTTTTGGAATTAAGAAATATTCCTGTTCCGGACCCACTGTTGTTGTAACACTTGTTACTTCTGTATTTCCTAATAAATTTAAAATCTTAACAGCTTCTTTGTTTAACGCTTCCATAGAACGAAGAAGCGGAGTTTTCTTATCCAGCGCCTCTCCACTCCAGGAACAAAATGCTGTCGGAATGTATAAGGTATTATCTTTAATGAAAGCCGGTGAGGTTGGGTCCCAGTTTGTATAACCCCTTGCTTCAAATGTAGCTCTTAAACCACCGGATGGAAAGCTGGAAGCATCAGGCTCACCTTTTACCAGTTCTTTTCCTGAAAATTCCATGATAACTTCGCCTTCTCCAACCGGAGTAATAAAGCTGTCATGTTTTTCAGCAGTAAATCCTGTCATTGGCTGGAACCAATGAGTGAAATGTGTTGCTCCGTTTTCTACTGCCCACTCTTTCATGGCAACAGCTACGGAATTTGCAACATCCAGTTCCAGATGAGTTCCATTTTCAATTGTTTTGCGAAGAGCTTTGTAAACATCCTTCGGTAATTTGTTACGCATTACCTTGTCACTGAAAACAAGGCTTCCATACAGTGTAGGAATATCTTTTGACATATTCACAGCACTCCTTTCCATTTTTCTTCATGTGATTGTTTTTGCTTTTAAAATTATTAAATTTGTTTTTACCTACGGATTGGTTTGGTTTTCAATTTTTGACTCTGGTAAAAACAAAAAAGGCACTCTGAACTTTTGTAGTTCAAAGCGCCTTTGCTTTATGCCATGTAGTATTGCACGGAAAAAGAAATTTGTCAATCACTTTTTTTAAAAAAATTTTTTCAAAAAAAAAATTCAAAAAAGGGATTTACAAATAAAAAAAAATGAGCTATAGTATTTGCATAATTTTCGGAGTTCCAAGAACTTCCCGAAAACGACTGATAACTTACATAATGAATAGAAAACGACAAAGGCGTCGAATTTCCATAGTATTTTCTATGGGAGTTTCGACGCCTTTTTTGATTTCACGGTAATCCCATGAAATTATCTTATTTATCAGACTCAGGACCGCATAACCTGTTTCTGATAATGAAACAACAGCAGGAGGAAAATGTGATGGCAGTAAAATATGTATTTGTTACAGGTGGTGTTGTTTCCGGTCTCGGAAAAGGAATCACCGCCGCATCTTTAGGACGCTTATTAAAAGCCAGAGGCTATCAGGTCACCATGCAGAAGTTTGACCCTTACATTAATGTAGATCCAGGTACAATGAATCCCATCCAGCATGGTGAAGTATTCGTCACAGACGACGGTACAGAAACTGACCTTGACCTTGGACATTATGAACGCTTTATTGATGAAAGCCTTGATAAAAATTCCAATGTTACAACCGGTAAAATTTACTGGTCCGTTCTTCAAAAAGAACGACATGGGGATTACGGCGGAGGGACTGTTCAGGTTATCCCTCATATTACAAATGAAATCAAAAGCCGCTTCTATCGCGCAAAATCCCCGGATGAAAACAGGATTGCCATTATCGAAGTCGGCGGAACGGTAGGAGATATTGAAAGCCAGCCATTTCTGGAATCCATCAGACAGTTTCAGCATGATGTGGGACATGAAAATGCAATCCTTATTCATGTAACCTTGATTCCATACCTGAAAGCTTCAGGAGAAATGAAAACAAAACCAACCCAGGCCAGTGTCAAGGAGCTTCAGGCAATGGGAATCCAGCCGGATGTACTGGTGTGCAGAAGTGAACATGAGCTGACAGAGGACATTAAAGAAAAAATCGCTTTATTCTGCAACGTACCTGTATCACATGTACTTCAGAACCTGGATGTGGAATATTTATATGAAGCTCCTCTTGCAATGGAAAGAGAGAAGCTTGCAGATGTAGTTCTTTCAAGTCTCCGTCTGGAAAACAGAAAACCGGATTTAAGTGACTGGGAGGAAATGGTAGAAAGTCTGAGAAATCCGAATAAAACAGTAAAGATCGCAATTGTAGGAAAATATACACAGCTTCATGATGCATATCTCAGTGTAGTAGAGGCACTGAAACATGGCGGAATTTCCTGCAGAGCCAAAGTAGAGCTTGACTGGATCGATTCCGAAGAACTGACAGAGAAGAATCTGGATCAGCAGCTTCACAATGTAGATGGTATTCTGGTTCCGGGTGGTTTCGGAAACAGAGGTACAGAAGGAATGATCCTGGCAGCACAGTACGCAAGGGTACATAAGATTCCATATCTTGGAATCTGTCTGGGAATGCAGATGGCAATCGTAGAATTTGCCCGCCATGTACTTGGATACGAAGATGCAAACAGTATTGAACTGAATCCGGAGACAAAGCATCCGGTAATTGCATTAATGCCGGATCAGGAAGATATCGAAGATATCGGTGGAACCTTAAGACTTGGAAGCTATCCATGTATTCTTGCAGAAGGTTCCAGATCCTATGAACTCTTTGGCAAAAAAGAAATCCATGAGCGCCACAGACATCGTTATGAAGTAAACAATGCATTCCGTAAAGAACTTCAGGAGAAGGGAATGAATATCGTAGGAACTTCCCCTGATAATCATATCGTAGAGATGATCGAGATCGCAGGGCACCCGTTCTATGTAGGAACTCAGGCCCATCCGGAATTCAAATCCCGCCCGAATCATGCACATCCTTTATTCAGAGGATTCATCCAGGCGGCCGTCGATAAGAAAATAAGCGAAGAACAGCAGCAGAAATAGAAAGGATGAGGAGATTATGAAAGAAGTGAGAGAACAGCAGCAACAGCAAGGTCTGTACCGGTCTGAATTTGAGCATGACAACTGTGGTATCGGAGCAGTTGTCAATATCAAAGGCAAGAAAACCCACGATACTGTTGCAAATGCATTAAAGATCGTAGAACATCTGGAACACCGTGCAGGTAAGGATGCAGAAGGCAAAACCGGAGATGGTGTAGGTATCCTTCTCCAGATTTCCCATAAATTTTTCAAGAAAGCCTGTAAGAAAGAGGGATTTGAGATTGGCGATGAGAGAGAATATGGCATCGCACAGTTTTTCTTCCCGCAGCACGAGATCAAACGCGCACAGGCAAAGAAGATGTTTGAGATCATTCTTGAGAAAGAAGGCCTGGAACTTCTTGGATGGCGTCAGGTCCCGGTATTCCCGGAAGTGCTTGGACACAAGGCAAGAGAATGTATGCCATGTATTATGCAGGCATTTATCAAAAAGCCGGAAGATGTGGAAAAAGGTCTTCCATTTGACCGTATGCTCTACATTGCAAGACGTGAGTTTGAACAGAGTAATGATAATACTTATGTAGTTTCCATGAGCAGCCGTACCATCGTTTACAAAGGTATGTTCCTGGTTGGACAGCTTCGTACTTTCTTCGAAGACCTCCAGAGCCCGGATTATGAATCTGCAATCGCCATGGTACATTCCCGCTTCAGTACCAACACAAACCCAAGCTGGGAGAGAGCACATCCTAACCGCTTTATGGTACACAACGGTGAGATCAACACCATCCGCGGCAACGCAGATAAGATGCTTGCAAGAGAAGAAAATATGGAATCACCATATCTGGAGGGACAGCTTCATAAAGTGCTCCCTGTTGTAAACAGAAATGGTTCCGACTCTGCAATGCTTGACAATACACTGGAATTCCTGGTAATGAGCGGCATGGAGCTGCCTCTTGCAGTGATGATCACAATCCCTGAACCATGGGCAAACAATGACACCATTTCCCAGGCAAAACGTGACTTTTATCAGTACTATGCAACTATGATGGAGCCATGGGACGGACCTGCATCTATCCTGTTCTCTGATGGTGATGTTATGGGTGCAGTCCTTGACAGAAATGGTCTCCGTCCATCCAGATATTATATTACTTCTGACGGCTATATGATCCTTTCCTCAGAAGTAGGTGTTCTGCCAATTCCGGAAGAGAAGATCGTATTAAAAGAGCGTCTCCATCCCGGAAAAATGCTTCTTGTAGATACTGTAAAGGGAAAAGTGATCGATGACAATGAACTGAAAGAGGGCTATGCAAAAATGCAGCCATACGGTGAATGGCTGGACAGTCATCTGGTACAGTTAAAAGACATCAAGATTCCTAACGAAAGACCAGAAGAATATACACCTGAGCAGAGAGCACGTCTGCAGAAAGCATTCGGCTATACTTATGAGCAGTACCGTACTTCCATCAGAAACATGGCGTTAAACGGAGCAGAGAGCATCGGCGCCATGGGTGTGGATACCCCGCTTGCAGTATTTTCCAAACAGAACAGACCATTATTTGACTATTTCAAACAGCTCTTCGCACAGGTTACCAACCCTCCGATCGATGCAATCCGTGAGGAAATCGTTACCAGCACAAGTGTTTATGTAGGTAAAGACGGAAACCTGCTGGAGCAGAAACCGGAAAACTGTCAGGTATTAAAGATTAATAACCCGATCCTGACAAATACAGATATGATGAAAATCAAGAGCTTCAAACATGAGGGCTTCAAGACAGCAGTTGTTTCTACCTTATATTATAAGAGCACCAAGCTTGAGAGAGCTATTGATCGTCTTTTCGTAGAAGTAGATAAAGCATTCCGCGAGGGTGCAAACATCCTTGTTCTTTCAGACAGAGGAGTAGATGAAAACCATATGCCGATCCCGTCACTTCTGGCAGTATCCGCAGTTCATCAGCACCTGGTAAAGACGAAAAAGAGTACCTCCCTTGCAATTATCCTGGAATCCGGTGAGCCAAGAGAAGTACATCACTTTGCAACCTTACTTGGTTACGGTGCAAGTGCCATCAACCCGTACCTTGCCCTTGAGACCATTCATGAACTGATCGACAGCCATATGCTGGAGAAAGACTATTATGCAGCAGTAGATGACTACAATCATGCAGTCATCAGCGGTATTGTAAAGATTGCTTCCAAGATGGGTATTTCCACCATCCAGTCTTATCAGGGATCTCAGATCTTCGAGGCAATCGGTATTTCCTCAGATGTGATCGAGAAATACTTTACTGGTACAGTCAGTCGTGTAGGCGGAATCACACTGGAAGACATCGAAGAGAATGTAGAGAAGCTTCACTCAGAAGCATTTGACCCGTTAGGACTTCCTACAGACCTGACTCTGGACAGCGTAGGCGCACACAAGATGAGAAGCCAGGGAGAGGAACATCGTTACAATCCTCAGACTATTCATCTTCTGCAGCAGTCCACATGGACTGGAAGCTACGATCTGTTCAAACAGTACACAGATCTGGTGGATAAAGAAAACCACGGAAACTTAAGAGGACTTCTGGACTTTAAGTTTGCTGAGACTCCGGTTCCACTTGAAGAAGTGGAGAGCGTAGATGATATCGTAAAACGATTTAAGACAGGTGCCATGTCCTATGGTTCCATTTCACAGGAAGCACATGAGACACTGGCAATCGCCATGAATCACCTCCATGGAAAATCCAATACAGGTGAGGGCGGTGAAAGTGACGAGAGACTGGATTCTGCAGGAAGCAGCGATGACAGATGCTCCGCAATCAAACAGGTTGCCAGCGGACGTTTCGGTGTAACCAGCCGTTACCTTGTATCTGCAAGAGAAATCCAGATCAAGATGGCACAGGGTGCAAAACCTGGTGAAGGCGGACATCTTCCTGCAAAGAAGGTATATCCATGGATTGCCAAAACCCGTCATTCTACACCAGGTGTCAGCCTGATCTCCCCGCCACCGCATCACGATATCTATTCTATCGAGGACCTGGCACAGTTAATTTATGACCTTAAGAATGCAAATAAATATGCAGATATTTCTGTCAAACTGGTATCTGAAGCAGGTGTCGGTACAGTTGCAGCAGGTGTTGCAAAAGCCGGTGCACAAACTATTCTGATCTCTGGTTATGACGGAGGTACAGGTGCAGCTCCGAGAAGTTCTATCCACAATGCAGGACTTCCATGGGAACTTGGACTTGCAGAAACACATCAGACACTGCTCAAGAATGGTCTGAGAAACCGTGTCCGCATTGAGACAGACGGTAAGCTTATGAGTGGTCGTGACGTTGCGATCGCAGCATTAATGGGTGCCGAGGAATTTGGTTTTGCAACAGCTCCGCTTGTAACCATGGGATGCGTTATGATGCGTGTATGTAACCTGGATACCTGCCCGGTTGGTGTGGCAACACAGAACCCTGAACTTCGTAAGAGATTCAAAGGTAAACCGGAATATGTAGAGAATTTCATGCGCTTTATCGCACAGGAATTAAGAGAATACATGTCCAAGCTCGGATTCCGTACAGTCAGTGAAATGGTAGGCCGTACAGATCTCCTTGTTCAGACAGACAACGTACAGGAACCACATCAGGGCAAAGTAGACTTAAGTGCAATCCTGAACAATCCGTTCGCAGGCAAAGACCAGAAAGTTACTTTTGACCCGAAAGCCGTATATAACTTCGAACTGGAAAAGACCATGGATGAAAAGGTTCTGGTTAAGAAATGCGCAAATGCCATCAATAAAGGTCAGAAAACAGAGCTTTCTGTAAACCTGACAAACATTGACCGTACATTCGGAACCATCCTTGGTGCAGAGATTACCAGAAAGAATAAAAACGGACTTGCAGATGACACCATCACTGTACACTGCAACGGTGCCGGCGGACAGAGCTTCGGTGCATTTATCCCCAAAGGACTTACACTGGAACTGACCGGTGACAGCAATGATTACTTCGGAAAAGGACTTTCCGGTGGTAAACTGATCCTGAAGGTTCCGGAGAAAGCTGCATACAAAGCAGAAGAGAATATTATTGTAGGTAATGTTGCCCTTTACGGTGCAACCAGCGGTACTGCATTTATCAATGGTGTTGCAGGTGAGCGTTTCGCAGTTCGTAACTCCGGTGCATCTGCAGTTGTAGAAGGCGTAGGAGAGCACGGCTGTGAATATATGACAGGTGGCCGCGTAGTCGTACTTGGTAAGACTGGCAAGAACTTTGCAGCAGGTATGAGCGGCGGTATCGCATATGTACTGGATGTGGATAATGTTCTTTACAAGAACCTGAACAAGGCTATGATTTCCATCGAAAAAGTGGAAAACAAATATGACAAAAAAGAACTCCGCGACCTGATCGAAGCCCATGTAGAAGCTACAGGCTCCAAACTCGGTGCGAAAGTTCTCGCTGACTTTGATTACTATCTGCCACACTTCAAGAAACTCATTCCGAATGAGTACAAGAAGATGATCACTTTAAGTGCGAAACTGGAAGAAAAAGGACTCAACAGTCAGCAGGCACAGATGGAAGCGTTCTATGAAAGTATTGGCGCTAAACATTGATAATAATTGAATATATCGTGTGAACTTATCAATGTTGCCCCGTCATCTTTTAGAATAAATAAAAAGGTGGCGTGGGCCATACCATTATTGCCGCAGCAAGTGTGGCGAAGAGGAGGAAATCATGGGCAAACCAACAGGATTTTTAGAATATGAGAGAGAGACGGCAAAAGTTCTGCCGCCAAAGGTCCGCATCGCAAACTTCAAAGAATTCAGGACCCCATTAAATAAAGAAAAACAGAAACTTCAGGGCGCACGCTGCATGGCATGCGGTGTCCCATTCTGCCAGTCAGGTATGATGATCGGCGGTATGGCATCCGGCTGCCCTCTGCACAACCTTGTACCTGAGACAAATGATCTGGTTTATACAGGCAACTGGAAACAGGCATTCTTAAGACTGAGCAAGACACACAGTTTCCCGGAATTTACTTCCCGTGTCTGCCCTGCACTCTGTGAAGCAGCCTGCACCTGTAACTTAAACGGAGAACCGGTCTCCACAAAAGAAAATGAACGTGCGATCATCGAGACAGCCTACGAGAACGGATGGGTAACTCCGCAGATCCCGGAAGTGCGTACGGGCAAATCCATCGCAGTCATCGGAAGCGGTCCGTCTGGACTGGCAGCAGCTCAGCAGTTAAACAGACGAGGCCACAGCGTAACTGTATTTGAAAGAAAAGACCGTGTAGGCGGACTTCTCCGTTACGGTATTCCTAACATGAAGCTGGACAAAGCTGTTGTTGACAGAAGAATCCATCTTATGGAAGAAGAGGGAGTTAAATTCGTTACAAATGTAAACGTAGGAAAGGACATCAAAGCAGAAGAACTTCTGAAACAGTTCGACCGCGTTATCCTTGCCTGCGGAGCATCCAATCCACGAGACATTAAAGTTCCGGGACGTGATGCAAAGGGAATTTATTTCGCAGTAGATTTCCTGGGACAGGTAACAAAAGCGCTGTTGGACTCTGATTTTGCCAAAGTTCCATATGAACTTGCCAAAGGAAAAAATGTTCTGGTCATCGGTGGTGGTGATACAGGAAATGACTGTGTGGGAACATCTATCCGTCTGGGTGCCAAATCTGTGATCCAGTTAGAGATGATGCCCAAGCCGCCAGTGGAAAGAACACCATCCAATCCATGGCCGCAGTGGCCGAGAGTCCTCAAAACAGACTATGGCCAGGAAGAAGCAATCGCTGTATTCGGACATGATCCACGAGTATACCAGACTACTGTTACAGAATTTATCAAAGATAAAAACGGAAATGTCTGCCAGGCCAAACTCACGAAATTAAAGAGTGAAAAAGATGCAAAGACAGGACGTATGATGATGGTACCTGTAGAAGGAACCGAGGAAGTCATTCCTGTAGACGTAGTTCTTATTGCAGCCGGATTCCTTGGCAGTGAGAAATATGTAACAGACGCATTTAAGGTAGCTATTAACGGAAGAACCAACGTAGATACAAAACCAGAGCAGTATCAGACCTCCGTAGACAAAGTCTTCACAGCAGGAGACATGCATAGAGGCCAGTCCCTGGTAGTATGGGCAATCCGCGAGGGTAGGGAAGCTGCAAAAGCGGTAGATGAATCACTGATGGGATATTCCTATCTGTAAAAATAAGATAAAATATGACAAAGGTGCTATTGCCTGACGGAAAAGGACGTCAGGCAATAGCACCTTTGTTTTTTTGAAGTGATTTTCGGGTGTTTCGGGTATTACAATAATTGTAGTTTAGTTTGAATAAACAAAAATACTTAGTAAACCAGCGTAGTCCTATCAGAGATTACA
>OOAZ01002075.1_pt1 | contig 11458 bp, 9 predicted proteins | sample 1671221 | NCBI WGS metagenome assembly OOAZ01 (sample SAMN06348134, study PRJEB24527) | human gut metagenome | biome: human gut; feature: ankylosing spondylitis patient; material: feces | host: Homo sapiens | place: China | collected 2015-10
TCTCTTCCATGACCATGCAGACCACGAGGTCGCCCTCGCGGAAGTGGTGGTGGAACGAGACGGTCATGCCGTCGTGGGCGTTGCACTTGACGAGCGCCTCGTGGATGTCTTTGACCATCTTGTCGTGGTCATTGCGCATCACGGGAGTCACTTTCGGGCTGGCTTTCTGGAAAGCCTTGCCGTCTTTATAATTGTTGCCCTGGAAGACCTCTTTGCCGGTGCGCTCCAGGATCTCTTCGGGAATTTCTCTGCCGACTGCGTTGATCATAATTACAAATCCCCCTTATACACGCCGGAAGCCTTGGCCAGATCGATGGTGCGCTTTGCGCCATCGTAGAAGGCGATGTCGATCATCTTGCCATCCACGGTGAAGACACCGATGCCCAGAGCTTTCTTGGAATCGATCTCCTTGACGACCTTTTCCGCAAAGATGATGTCTTTCTGGGTGGGAGTAAAGATCTCGTGGACAATGGGGATCTGGCGAGGATTGATGATGGATTTGCCATCGAAGCCCATCAGGTGGATGTTCTCCACGTCCTTGCGGAAACCGTCCATATCCTTCAGGTCGGTATAGACGGTATCGAAGCACTGCACACCGGCGGCGCGGGCTGCAATGATCATCTGCTGACGGGCACCCATCAGCTCGATGCCGGTGCCGGTGATGTGGGTCTGCAGGTCCTTGGTGTAGTCGCCGCCGGACAGAGCGATGCCGAAGAGCCGCTCATCGCTCTCGCAGATCTCCAGGGCGTTCATCACGCCGCGGGCGGACTCCAGAGCAGCGATGATCAGCACATCGCCCTCGGGGCGGCCGTAGGTCTTCTCGTCCTCGGCAATGACCTGTGCCACGCGGTGCACATCCTCAGCGTGCTCGGTCTTGGGGATGCGGATGGAATCGCAGCCGCCAGCCACGCAGGCGCGGATGTCTTCCCGCCAGTAGGGAGTGTCCAGACCGTTGATACGGACCACGCGCTCAGCCCCGCGGTAATCCACGGTCTTCAGAGCGTGGTACAGGCTGAAACGGGCAACATCTTTCTGGTTTTCGGCCACAGCGTCCTCCAGATCCAGCATCAGGGAGTCGGCCTTATAGATGTAAGGGTCCTTGATGAGGCCGGGCTTCTGCGCGTTCAGGAACATCATCGTGCGGCGCAGGCGCTTCTTGTTCGGATTGTTCATCGAATGGCACCTCCCCAGGGCAGATTCTCATACTGATCGACGGAACGGAACACCGCGCCCTCAATGCGGGCTTTCAGGGTGCAGTCCAGCGCGCCCTTGTCCACAATGGTGATGCGGACGTTATCAATGTCCAGGTTCTTCAGCGTCTCCAGTGCGACCTTGCGCAGCTGGTTGCCGTACTGGTTGATGACAGAGCTCTCGAGGGAGAAATCAACTTTGCCCTCGCCCGGCTCCACCGTCACCATGCAATCGCTGGATTCCAGAGTGCCAGCAGTTGCTGCTTTCTTGATCTCCATGCTTTTTCCTCCTTGGTGGGTGTTACTTTCTAATATACCGTTCTTGCGGCCCAGTGGCCGCCCTTGATGATTCTATGATAGCCTTACAACCTTACAGAAATCATAGCCGCAGCCTTAATATTCGTTAAGAAACAGCAAAAATTTCGCTTGTGCACAAGAAATATTCCATTTTCTCATGTCTGGTTTCCGTCCGCGTTTCCGCTCCGCTGTCCGCTCCCACAAAAACATCGCTTACAAAGCGGGGAAATCCGCTTTTCCTGCTTCTATTATGCGCCCAAAACCTCGTTTTGTGAAATCGCGTCTTTCAATCTCCATCCATTTCGGAAAAGAATGGATAAAGATGGCAAACCGTAAAAGATCAGGGCCCCCGGCTATATGCCGGGGGCCCTGATCTTTTACGCATGATTGAAACCCTTGCCGAACACTTCGGTGGTACTCAGCATGGAGATGAACGCGTTGAGGTTTTCCTTATGGATAAACTCCTGCAGCTGGCCGGCCTCCCGGTTGGTGAGGGTGGTGTAGATCATATAATGGGGCTTATCGGTGTAGGCACCAAAGCAGGGAGTGTAGGTAGCGCCGCGCACCAGCTTGCGCATGACGAAATTACAGATGGGATCTTTGTCGTCACAGATGATGAGGATGGCCTTGCACATCTTGATCCGCTCCAGCACGGCGTCGATGACCAGCGATTTCACGGTCAGACCCACGAACGAATACAGTGCCGTGTACAGGTTAAAGACGAAGCAGGCCGCCACCACCATGAACAGGTCGGTGAGGAAAAGGGCTACGGCGATGCTGTGGATGTGGGTGTATTTTTCCACGATGAGGGCAATGACGTCCGTGCCGCCCGAGGAAGCACCTACATTGAAGAGCAGGGCCGAGGCAATGGCCGGCAGAGCGATGGCGAACAGCAGGTCCAGCATGGGCTGGTTGGAGAGGGAGCCGTGCATGGGGAAGAACTTTTCCAGGAACATCAGCTCCGCCGACATGACCACCGAGGCATAGCCTGTGGTCATGGCAAATTTTTTGCCCAGGAAGATGAGGCCCACCACCAGCAGGATCATGTTGGCCCAGGACGAGAACGCCGCAGCCGAGAGGGGGGTCAGCTTTGCCACCAGAGCTGCCGCACCGGTCACACCGCCAAAGACGAAGTTATTGGGGAATTTGAAGAAATACACACCAACGCTCATGATGGTGATGCTCAGGGTGATGATCGCATACTGGCTGACGTACGCCATGATCTTTTCCCGCTTATTGTGTTCCATACCGTTTTTCCTTTCAGCGCCCCGGCGGGGCGTTCTCCTCGTTTCACCGTATTTTGCAGGGTGTTTTGCCGCACACCCCATTTCACCTTGGCTATTGTAGCACGCCGCCCCCCGCCGCGCAACAAAAGAAGTGATTTTTCTGTAAAACGAAACTTTTTACGCCAAAAGCACCCGCTCCGTTTTCCACAGGGCGGGTGCTTTGCGGTTGAAAGTTTGTTTTTGAAAATCAGCAGTTCTTACAGCTTCTTGCCCGTGAGCATCTCATAGGCTTCCTCATACTTGGCAATGGTCTTGTCAATGATGTCCTGCGGCAGGTTGAAATCGCTGTCGGGGTTGGCCTTGAGCCAGTTGCGGACAAACTGCTTGTCGAACGAGGGCTGTCCGTGGCCTGCCTCGTAGCCCTCCAGCGGCCAGAAGCGAGAGGAATCCGGGGTGAGCATCTCGTCGCCCAGGACCACATTGCCCTCTTCATCCAGGCCGAACTCAAACTTGGTGTCGGCAATGATGATGCCGCGGCTCAGGGCATACTCGGCGCACTTCTTGTACAGGGCAATGGTGTTGTCCCGCAGCTTGGTGGCGTACTCCTCGCCCTTGCCGGGGAAGAGCTTTTCCAGCACGGTGATGCTCTGCTCAAAGGTGATGTTCTCATCGTGGTCGCCCAGCTCTGCCTTGGTGGAGGGGGTGTAGATGGGCTCCGGCAGCTTCTGGGACTCTTTCAGGCCCTCGGGCAGCTTGATGCCGCAGGCAGTGCCGTTCTCCTGGTAGCTGGCCCAGCCGCTGCCGGTGATGTAGCCGCGCACGATGCACTCGATGGGCAGCATGGTCAGCTTGCGGCACATGGTGCACTTGCCCTCAAACTCGGGCTGCTGGAAATACTCCGGCATATCCTTATTGTCCACGCTGATGAGGTGGTTGGGCACCACATCACGGGTGTAATCAAACCAGAACTTGCTCATCTGGGTGAGCACTTTGCCCTTGTTGGTGATCTTATTTTTCAGGATGTAATCAAACGCAGAGATGCGGTCCGTGGCAACCATGATGAGGCTGTCGCCATTGTCGTAAATTTCGCGGACTTTGCCTTCCTTGATGGGCTTAAACTCTGTCATAGCAAAACACTCCTATTTCTTGTGTAAACCTCTCCGTCGCTTCGCGCCAGCTCTCCTGTCCGGAGAGCCTTTGGCAAAGAGAGAAAGCCTTGCGGTACGCCAGGGTCACCCCTGTCAGGGGAGGTGTCACCGCAGGTGACAGAGGGGTTTTGTTTTCAGCTTCCATCAATATCTTATCACAGAACCTGTCCGTTTGGAAGAAACAGAATCCAAGGAAAATGCCCTCATTTTTCGGTTTTCTTCGTGAAAATTGCTAAAAATCAGCTTCGTTTTTCGTCGTATCGACGATAAAAGTCGTACTTTCCCCTGGTTTTCCCGGCCAGCAGTGCCAAAACCGCGGGCCGATTTTTGTACAAAGCGTGACTGGACACGCCGCCGGGAGATGGGGTATAGTGGTAGCAGAAGAATTTTTCACAAACAGGAGGGCATTTTTATGGGCAGATTTCCAAAGGATTTCTTATGGGGCGGTGCCACCGCCGCCAACCAGTGCGAGGGCGCATACAACGAGGGCGGGCGGGGCCTGTCCAGCGTGGATGTGGTGCCGTTCGGCCCTGATCGCTTCCCCGTGGCCATGGGCAAGCTGAAGATGCTGGACTGTGACGCCGAGCACTTTTACCCCTCCCATGAGGCCATCGACATGTACCACCATTATAAAGAGGACATCGCCCTCTTTGCGGAGATGGGCTTCAAATGCTACCGGCTCTCCATCGCCTGGACCCGCATCCTGCCCCACGGCGACGATGCCGAGCCCAACGAGGAGGGGCTGAAATTTTACGAGAGCCTTTTTGACGAGTGTCACAAATACGGCATTGAGCCGCTGGTCACTCTCTGCCACTTCGACACCCCCATTGCACTCATCCAAAAATACGGCGGCTGGAAAGACCGCCGGATGGTGGACGCCTACACCCACTACTGCGAGGTGCTGTTCCGCCGCTTTGCGGGCAAGGTGAAATACTGGCTGACGTTCAATGAGATCAACATGTTGCTCCACATGCCCTTTATGGGGGCCGGCCTGCTGTTTGAGCCGGGTGAAAACGTGCTGCAGACCAAATATCAGGCCGCCCACCATGAGCTGGTGGCCAGCGCCAAAGCCGTCCAGCTGGCCCACAGGCTGATGCCCGGGGCCATGGTGGGCTGTATGCTGGCGGCAGGCCAGTATTACCCCCGCACCTGTGCCCCCGCCGATGTGCAGGCCGCGGCCGACGCCGACCGGGACAATTATTTCTTCATTGATGTCCAGTCCCGGGGCGAATACCCGGTCTGGGCCAAAAAGAAGATGGAGCGGGCCGGCATCCAGCTCCGGATGGAGCCGGGCGACGAGGCCCTGCTGAAAGAGGGCGTGGTGGACTTCATCTCGTTCAGCTACTATTCCAGCCGCTGCATCACGGTGGACAAGACCCTGCTGGGCGATGCCGATGGCAACGCCGTGACCGGGGCTGCCCGCAACCCCTACCTCAAGGCCAGCGAGTGGGGCTGGGCCATCGACCCGGTGGGCCTGCGCGTCACCATGAACAGCCTGTACGACCGCTACCAGAAGCCGCTCTTTGTGGTGGAGAACGGCCTGGGTGCCGTGGACACCGTGGAACCGGACGGCTCCATCCACGACAGCTACCGCATCGACTACCTGCGGGCCCACATTGAGCAGATGGAAAAGGCCATCAACGAGGACGGCCTGCCCCTGATGGGCTACACCACCTGGGGCCCCATCGATCTGGTGTCTGCCTCCACGGGCGAGATGAAAAAGCGCTATGGCTTCATCTATGTGGACAAGGACAACGAGGGCAAGGGCACCCTCAAGCGGAGCCGGAAAGACAGCTTTTACTGGTACAAAAAGGTCATCGCGTCGGACGGCGAGGACCTGGCCTGAGCGCGGTTTTGCAAACCAAACAAAATTTACATTTTGTTGATTGACGCCACCCATAAAAACGTGTATGATGAGACAATGTATGGCAAGCCAACTTTTTAATGCGTTGGCAACATCGTTGGTTTGCCTATCGCAATTATATCGTTTCGTGATACGATATTTTTAAAATCGCGATCAAATCATTGTAATATAAGGAGCAGTTGTATGCGTCCCCTCATCATAGCACACCGCGGTGCCTCCAACCTGGCACCGGAAAACACACTGGCGTCGTTCCGGCTGGCCAAGGAGCTGGGTGCCGACGGCATCGAGTGCGATGTCCAGCTCACCAAGGACCACAAGCTGGTCATTGCCCACGATTTCTTCACCGATGCGCACACCGGTGTCAAGGGCGATATCTACGATATGACCTTTGACGAGCTGCGCCAGCTGGACTTTGGCAAGTGGAAGAGCCCCGAGTACGAGGGCGAGAAGATCCCCACCATCGAGGAAGTGCTGGACCTCGGCAAAGACATGAAGATGATGCACATTGAGCTCAAGCCCTATCTGGACCGGGATGCTGATTTCCCGGAGCGGGTCATCGACGCGGTGGTCAATGCGCACATGGAGGATAAAGTCATCCTCACCTCGTTCCAGTACGGCCTGCTGGGCCGCATCAAGGAGATCCGGCCCGAGATCCGCACCGCCGCCCTCTTCCTGAACACGGAGTCCTCCCTCTGCCCGCCCACGGCGCTCTGGGAGGACCTGGGCCTGACCAACGGCGACCCGCTGCTGGAAGAGCTCTCCGGCCCGCAGGGGCTGGAAAAGGCCGTCTCCATCGTGGAGAACCCGGACTCGGTGGACGAGGAGAACGGCCTGCTGGTGCGCTATCTCAATGACCGCCTGACCGCCCTCTACTCCAACTACCCGGGCAAAAACCTGGTAGAGATCTTACAGCAGTACTATTACCAGACCGATATGCTCAAGTATGTTTCCCAGTTTGATTTCCCGCTGGACTATGTCGGCCCGGAGTACCACGTCTGCTTCCGGGACACCACCCTGCTCCAGCGCGCGGTGGAGATGGGCTACCATGTGGCCCCCTGGCCCGTGGGCGACGAGAGCCGCCGGGACCTGCGCAGTGTCCTCAAGCAGAACCCGGAGATCATCGTGACCAACAAACCCGAGATCGTCATGGCAATTTTGCAGGGCCAGAAAGCACAATAACGATATTTTCAGAGAAAAAGCTCCCCGCTGGGGAGCTTTTTCTCTTGACATTTCCTTTCTCACGCCTATAATTGTACTGTATCAAACAGTTTCATTTGAAACAGTTCAGTTTCAAAACGATCCAAAGGGTGATTCTTATGTTGACCGATTTTAAAACAGTGCATCCCGACTGCTGCCCTCCCCACGACAGCCCGCTCTGGGAGCCGCCGCAGGTCATCCCGGCCCAGATCCGCCGGGTAAACAACCTCATCTTCCGCAAGATCAACGCGTTCTCCCGGGCAAACGGGCTGGAACAGGGCACGCCCATGCATGGGTGGATCGTGGAATATCTCTACTCCCATCAGAGTGAGCCGGTCTTCCAGCGGGACATCGAGCGGGATTTTTCCATTACCCGCTCCACCGTGACCAACATTCTGCAGCTGATGGAGCGCAAAGGCTACATTGAGCGCCAGAGCGTCCCCCAGGACGCCCGGCTCAAGATGCTGGTGCTGACAGCCAAAGGCCTGGAATTTCACGAAAAGACCATGCTCTCCCTCCATCAGACCGACGAATTTGTAGCTGGGCTGTTGACAGAGGAAGAAAACACCGAACTGCTCCGACTGCTCAACAAACTCAAGAACGGGCTGAATGATTCACAAATATGAACTTTTTCCGAAACCTTTTTGAATTGCATTGACATTCAAAAAGTTCTGTATAGAATTGTTCTGTACCAAACAAAATCAATCACAGGAGGAAACTACAGATGATCAAAAAGTTAGCGTCACATCTGGGCGAGTACAAACGCTCTGCCATCGTGACGCCTCTCCTTTCCGCGCTGGAAGCGATCATGGATATCCTGCTTCCCACCATCATGGCGTTCATCATCGATCAGGGCATCGAGAAGAGCGATATGAACGCCATCCTCAAATATGGTCTGCTCACGTTCCTGGTGGCCGCTCTCGCGCTGCTGCTGGGTGTGCTGGCGGGCCGCTTTGCCGCCGATGCTTCCACGGGCCTTGCAGGCAATCTGCGCGACGCCATGTATGAGAGCATCCAGCATTACTCGTTCTCCAACATCGACAAATTCTCCACCGCCGGCCTTGTCACCCGTATGACCACCGACGTGACCAACGTGCAGAACGCGTTCCAGATGATCGAGCGGATGTGCGTGCGCGCCCCGGTGCATCTGGTGTTTGCCCTGTTCATGGCCTGCATGATCGGCGGCCCGCTGGCCCTGATCTTTGTGGTGGCCGTGGTATTCCTTCTGGTGGTGCTGGCTTCCATCATGGTGCCCACGTTCAAAATTTTTGATCGCGTGTTCAAGAACTACGATAACCTGAACGCCTCCGTGCAGGAGAACGTTTCGGCCATCCGCGTGGTCAAGAGCTTTGTCCGCGAGGGCTTTGAAAACGAGAAGTACACAAAGGCCTGCGAGAGCCTGTACAACCAGTTCGTCAACGCGGAGAGCCGCCTGAGCTTCAATAACCCCGCCATGCTCACCGCCATTTACGGCTGCAACATCGCCCTGAGCTGGTTCGGCGCCAAGTATGTCCTGCACGGTGCCATCACCACCGGCCAGCTCAACGCCCTGTTCGGCTACATCATGAACGTTCTCATGGCTCTGATGATGCTGAGCATGGCGTTCGTCATGATCGCCATGTCCGCCTCTTCCGCCAAGCGTATCGTGGAAGTGCTGGACGAGAAGACGGACCTGCCCCCGGCCAAGAACCCCGTGCAGCAGGTGGCCGACGGCTCCATTGAGTTTGAGCATGTTTCCTTTCAGTATCAGCACGGCTCCGGCCAGCCGGTGCTGAATGATATCACGTTCTCCATCAAACCCGGCGAAACGCTGGGCATCATCGGCGGCACAGGCAGCGCGAAATCCAGCCTGGTCCAGCTCATTCCTCGCCTGTACGATGCCGAGACCGGCACCGTCAAGGTCGGCGGCGTGGACGTGAAAGATTACAACCTTGATGTCCTCCGCCATGAGGTCTCCATGGTACTGCAGAAGAACGTGCTGTTCTCCGGCACCATCCTGGATAACCTGCGCTGGGGCAACGAGAACGCCAGCGAGGAAGAGTGCATCCGGGTGGCAAAGCTGGCCTGCGCCGATGAATTCATCGAGCGCTTCCCCGATCAGTACAACACCTGGATCGAGCAGGGCGGCAGCAACGTCTCCGGCGGCCAGAAGCAGCGCCTGACCATTGCCCGCGCCCTGCTGCGCAAGCCCAAGGTCCTGATCCTCGATGACTCCACCAGCGCCGTGGATACCGCCACGGACGCCAAGATCCGCAAGGCGTTCCGGGAAGAGATCCCCGGCACCACCAAGATCATCATTGCACAGCGCGTCTCCTCGGTGCAGGATGCTGACCGCATCCTGGTGCTGGACAACGGCCAGATCAACGGCCTGGGCACTCATGAGGAGCTGCTGAAGACCAACGCCATTTATCAGGAAGTCTACAACAGCCAGACCCAGGGCAGCGGCGACTTCGACAAGCAGGGAGGTGAGCAGTAATGGCACAGGAAAAAGCAAAAGTGGTTCACGGCCCCGGCCCCCGCGGCGTCGGCGGCCCGCGCCCCAAAGTAGAGAACCCGGGCAAGCTGCTCAAGCGGATCATGGGTGAGGTATTCAGGCACTACCTGCCCCACTGCATCATCGTGCTGTTCTGCATCGTGGCAAGTGCCATGGCAAATGTGCAGGCCAGCCTGTTTTTGCAGACGCTGGTGGACGATTACATCGTCCCCATGACCCAGCAGGCCAACCCTGATTTTGCTCCCCTGCTGGGCGCTCTGCTCAAGGTGGGCTGCATCTATCTGGTGGGCATCATCGCCGCCTGGTGTAATTCCCGCATCATGGTCAACGTGACCCAGGGCACCCTGCGCAACCTGCGCGTCCAGCTCTTCACCCACATGGAGAGCCTACCCATCAAGTATTTTGACCAGCACCCCCACGGCGATATCATGTCCGTTTACACCAACGATGTGGACACCCTGCGCCAGATGCTCAGCCAGAGCATCCCGCAGCTCATCTCCAGCGCCATCACCATCGTTTCCGTCTTTGTCAGCATGTGTATGCTGGACATCCGTCTCACCGTCGTCACCATGCTGATGGTAGCCCTGATGCTCTTCACCACCAAGAAGATCACCTCCCAGAGCGGCAAATACTTCATCGCCCAGCAGCGTGACCTCGGCAAGCTGAACGGCTACATCGAGGAAATGATGGAGGGCCAGAAAGTCGTCAAGGTGTTCACCCACGAGCAGAAAGCTCTGGCCGGTTTCCGGGAGCTGAACGATAAGCTGAAAGACAGCGCCAAGCAGGCCAACAGCTACGCCAACATCATCATGCCCGTCACGGCCCAGCTGGGCAACGTAAGCTACGCCGTCTGCGCTCTGGTGGGCGCGGCCATGGCCGTGGGCAATGTGGGCGGCATGACGCTGGGCACTGTCATGGCGTTCCTGGCCCTGAACAAGAGCTTCAACATGCCCATCAGCCAGGTGTCCATGCAGGCCAACAGCATCATCATGGCACTGGCCGGTGCAGAGCGTATCTTCAAGATGATGGATGAGTCCAGCGAGACCGATGAGGGCTATGTCACCCTCATCAACGCCAAGTACGACAAGGACGACAACCTCGTGGAGGCCAACGAGCGCACCGGCATCTGGGCCTGGAAGCACCCCCACCACGACGGCACCACCACCTACCACAAGCTGGAAGGCGACATTACCTTTACGGATGTCGATTTCGGCTATGTGCCGGGCAAGACCGTCCTGCACGACATCAACCTCTATGGCCGTCCGGGCCAGAAGATCGCCTTCGTCGGCTCCACCGGCGCCGGCAAGACCACCATCACCAACCTCATCAACCGCTTCTACGACATCCAGGACGGCAAGATCCGGTACGACGGCATCAACATCCATAAAATCAAGAAAGCCGACCTCCGCCGCTCTCTGGGCATCGTGCTGCAGGATACCCACCTGTTCACCGGCACGGTCATGGAGAACATCCGCTATGGCCGTCTGGAAGCCACCGACGAAGAGTGCATCGCCGCAGCCCGTCTGGCCAACGCCGACGGCTTCATCAAGCGCCTGCCCGAGGGCTACAACACCATGCTGACCGGCGACGGTGCGAACCTGTCGCAGGGCCAGCGTCAGCTGCTGGCCATCGCCCGCGCAGCCGTTGCTGACCCGCCGGTGCTCATCCTCGATGAGGCTACTTCCTCCATCGACACCCGCACCGAGGCTCTGGTGCAGCGCGGTATGGACGGCCTGATGTACGGCCGCACCAGCTTCGTCATCGCCCACCGCCTCTCCACTGTCCGCAACGCAGACTGCATCGTGGTCCTGGAGCAGGGCCGCATCATCGAGCGCGGCAGCCACGACGAGCTTATCGCCAAGAAGGGCAAGTATTACCAGCTCTATACCGGTAATCTGGCCGAGAACTAAACTTTATATACAGAAAGCCGCTGTGCAGTTTTGTAGCTGTACAGCGGCTTTTTCTTGTGCTTATTTCATTTAAGGAACCCGGGTTGCGGCTCCCAGCGTCTGCTTCGCTGCCGCTCGCATCCTGCTGGCCGC
>OOAZ01002076.1_pt1 | contig 11455 bp, 8 predicted proteins | sample 1671221 | NCBI WGS metagenome assembly OOAZ01 (sample SAMN06348134, study PRJEB24527) | human gut metagenome | biome: human gut; feature: ankylosing spondylitis patient; material: feces | host: Homo sapiens | place: China | collected 2015-10
GGTGCAAACGGAGAAGGCAAGTCCACGTTTATGAATATCATCACCGGAAAACTGACACCGGATGAGGGAACGGTCGAATGGGCAAAAAATGTCCGTGTCGGCTATCTGGATCAGCATTCTGTCCTGGAAAAGGGCATGACGATCGGTGATGTCCTGCGTTCTGCTTTTCAGTTTTTATTTGCAATGGAAGCGGAAATGAACCGTATGTATGAACAGATGGGCGATGCCACACCGGAAGAAATGGAACGTCTGCTCGCCGAGACCGGCACATATCAGGAGCTTTTAGAGCAGCACGATTTCTATATGATCGACACAAAAGTAGACGAGATCGCCCGTGCACTCGGTCTGGAAGAGCTTGGGCTTGACCGTGATGTAACCGACCTCTCCGGCGGACAGCGTACCCGTGTACTGATGGCAAAGCTTCTGCTGGAAAAACCAGACATCCTACTTCTGGACGAGCCGACCAACTATCTGGATGAGCAGCACATTGAATGGCTGAAACGCTATCTCCAGGATTATGAAAATGCCTTTATTCTGATCTCCCATGATATTCCGTTCCTGAACAGCGTCATCAACCTGATCTATCATATGGAAAACTGCAGACTTGACCGCTATCCGGGCGATTACGATAAATTCCAGGAAGTCTACGCCATGAAGAAAGCCCAGCTTGAGGCTGCCTACAACCGCCAGCAGCAGGAGATCAGCGACCTCAAGGATTTCGTTGCCCGCAACAAAGCCCGCGTCGCTACAAGGAATATGGCGATGGCACGCCAGAAAAAACTGGACAAAATGGACATCATCGAACTGGATCGTGAAAAACCAAAGCCGGAGTTTCACTTTAAAACGGCCCGTACTTCCGGAAAGATGATCTTCGAGACAAACGATCTGGTGATCGGTTACGACGAACCGCTGACAAAACCGTTAAATATCCGCATGGAACGCGGCGAACGCATTGCCCTGACCGGTGCAAACGGTATCGGTAAGACCACGCTTCTGAAAAGCATTCTGCAGCTGATCAAACCGTATTCCGGCAAAGTGCATCTTGGCGATTATCAGCATATCGGTTATTTTGAGCAGGAGTCCGATACGCAGAACACTTCGACCTGTATCGAAGAGATCTGGAGCGAATTTCCGGCAATGACACAGTACGAGATCCGTTCCATGCTGGTAAAATGCGGTCTGACCACCAAACACATCGAGAGTCAGGTGCGTGTACTGAGCGGCGGCGAGCAGGCAAAAGTACGTCTCTGCAAGATTTTGAACCGTGAGAGCAATATTCTGCTGCTGGACGAGCCGACCAACCACCTCGATGTTGACGCAAAAGCAGAACTGAAAAAAGCTCTTCAGGAATATAAGGGAAGTATTCTGCTGATCTGCCATGAGCCGGAATTCTATCAGGATATCGTGACAACCGTCTGGAACTGCCAGGAATGGTCCTTAAAGCTGTAGAAAATTTCCAAGAAAAAAGCTGGCGGCAATCCCGGCAAAAACAGAAAGCAGTGCACCTGCCAGCGTATACCGTGTTTTTGTCACTTTTGCTGCCATAAAATAAACGCTCATCGTATAAAATACCGTTTCCGTGCAGCTGAGCATCAGTGATGCAATGATTCCGATCTTGGAATCCGGCCCGAATTCTTTAAAAATATCCAGAAGAAATCCGGTCGCCGCACTGGCGGAAAACAGACGCACCACTGCAAGCGGCACAAGCTGCACCGGAAATCCGATTCCGGCAAAAAGCCTGCCAAGGATATCCGAGAGCCATTTAAGGAAACCCGATGCCCGCAGGATCCCTACGGCTGTCATCAGACCGACAAGTGTCGGCAGGATCGCAAATGCCGTGTGGATTCCTTCCCCGGCACCACGCACAAAATCACCGTATGCATCTCTCTTTTTCAGAAAGGCATAACCGACAACGTAAAGCAGAACAAACGGTATCATATACATCGACAAAAAGAGTAGAAATGACAGAAAAATCCCTCCATAAGTCCGTCCGTTTACTGTATCTTATGAAGGGATTTTTGTAACTATTCAGGTAAAGCGGACATTCACAATCCGCTTCGCTACTTGCTCAGCTCTGCTGTCAGAAACACAAAAACATGCTTCAGGATTTTTCCACAGCAGCTTCCGCTTCCATGGTTTCAAGCGTTTCTTTGATTTCTCTTTCTTTTTCAGCTTCTGCCACTTCTTCGACCACATCGGTTTCCTCTGTGCCTGTCTGTGTCTCATTTTCCTGTGCAGTCTCCGCTTTTTCTTCCTGTGGTTTCACAACCTCTTTTGTTTCGTTTTCTTTGCGAAGTTCTACTTTTGCTTTTTCTGCGGTTTCCTGTGCAGCTGCAGCTTCTTCCACAACCGTTTCTCTGACCGGCTCCTGCTCCGGATGCTGCATTCTCTGCGGATCACTCCACACACGCTCCCATGGATTTGGCATACGCTCACCGTTCATATGGATCCCCATGCTCTGTGCATACGGATACGGCATTCCACGATAGAATCTTTTTTCTTCATCAGAAGCACTCTTCATCAGTTTGCGGCCTGCCCATAAAACAAATACAGCAACAACAGCAACCGGAATCTTTGCGATCACAGCACCCGGCAGACTGGTCGGCCCGTAGATGATGTCCGCAAAATATTTGACAACACTCCAGATCATGCACGCCGCCACGATATACAGAACCGTTCCCATGGCCTTTTTACCATCCCGTCTGCTGATGCTGTCCTTTAAGCCTTCGCTCCAGTCCATCCAGTCATCGCCCCAGAGATAATGATCCTCCAATTTTTTAAACGCTTCTGCGTCCATCGAATTCTTGTTGGTTGCATCGAAAAAGCTGTACAGCAGAATGATCGGTGCAAAGAAAAGCAGCGGCTTGATATCCAGCCAGATACCCACTGCACATAACGTTGCAAAGATTGTCATTAAAGACAATCCCTGCTTCATAAATCCCATATACATCTGTCCTGCTCCCGGGATCAGAGAAAACAAAAACATCAATATTTTATTCTTTTGTCTCGCCATTTTCTTTTCCTTTCATAATGTTTTCGCATCACCACATCTGCATGCAAAACGGTATTTCCATCAAAAGCATTTTTAAATCTTATTGCAAAATTCAGAAACACTGCTTCAGCAGCTGTAACGCCTCTGAAAACTTTTCCACCGGAACTGCTGCACAGGAAAGAGCAAGACGGATCCCTTGCTCACTTTCATCCGCAGATAAAAAAGCAAAACCTTTTTCTTCTGTTCTGTACAGAACTTCCTGCAGATTTCCTGCTCCGAAAATTTCCAGAAGGCTTACAAATCCGGTCTCCCCGGCCGTAACTTTTGCCTCTTCTACAAAAATCCTTTTCGCTTCACTGCACAAAATTTTTGTTTTCGCCAAATAGTGTTTCCTGGATTTACGAATCTGACTTTCCAGATGACCATCCCGGATAAACTGACACAATGCGATCTGTTCCGTTTTGGATGCCGTCTGATTATAAAAATCTCTGCGTCTCTGATATTTTTCCAGAAGATCCGGCGGAAGCACCATAAAACTTAAGCGGATCGACGGCAGCAAAAGCCTGGAAAATGTTCCGAGATAAATGACTCCGTTTCCGCCCGCCAGACCCTGAATGGACGGCGATGGATGATGATAATAACAGAATTCACTGTTGTAGTCATCCTCGATCAGCAAAATATTTTTTTCAGATGCTTCACGCAGTATCTTCATCCGCTCTCCGACCGAAAGAACATCGCCCCAGGCAGTCGCCTGCGAAGGTGACACATAGCAGACATCCGGCTGCTCCTGTTTTCGATCGCACAGTTCAAAACCATGATCCTCAAAAACGGCACGCCCCTGCCGAAATCCCGGATTATAAAACGCAATTTTTTTACGTCCCTCAATCAACGGACACAGAATGTGAAGCAGGCTCTGAACACCCGCTCCGATCACAATATGTTCCGGCGTACAAACCACATTTCGGTTGTTTTGCAAATATCTGCACAGAACCTCCCGCAGATCGTATTCTCCCTGCGGTTCTCCATAAGAGAGCAGACGCTCATCCTGCCGCAGTGCACTTTTGATATACCGCCTCCACAGTTCAAACCGGAAGGTTTCTCTGTCAACACTTGCAGACGCAAAATTGTAAAGCACCGGCTTCTTTTCTTTTTGATCGGCACTTTTCTGAAATTCTGCCGTTTTTCGCGTCCTGCCGATGTCCGTCACATAAAATCCGCTCTGCGGCCTGGAAATAATATAGCCCTCTGCCGCAAGCACCATGTATGCCGTCTCCACCGTTGTCCGGCTCATCTGCAATTCTGCCGCACACCGCCGGATCGACGGCAGCCTGCTTCCAGGTGCAAGCTGTTGCGACAGAATAAGCTGTTTGTAATAATTATATACCCGCATATAGCGGTGAACAGACTGATTGTCAAGTTCCGGTTTCATAGATCACACTCCTGGAATTTCAAAAATGTCAAAGTTAAATGTCTTTTCTTACAAGAAAAAACCGACTTTTGAACCTTTTTACCCTGACATCTTACAAAACGATAAGCAAAAATAACAAATCCAGTGCCCCGTCGATCAGCAGGCAGGCTCCGAAGAATATCATCGTCATCTTCACAGCCCCGAATGGGTTGAAAAGCAAAGCCACACCAACGATCATCAAAAGAATCCCGATCGTCAGAAGCTTGCCCCAGCCGATTGCATCCAACACACGCAGATCCAGTGCTCTCTGGATTTTGCTGATACCATCCAGCATCAGTACCACGCCAAGCAGAAACGGCAAAAACGATACCACCGTCTGCGGCGTGATCAGACAGAACACGCCAAGTGCAATAAAGATCACACCGAGGATCAGTTCGCCCTTTGCCTTACCTTTCCGGCACTGGAGCACATGCAGAAGTCCGTATGCCGCCGCAATCACGCCGCAGCCATAACAGATCGCCCGCACACTGGTATCAGGCTTTAGCACCAGAAACAGTCCAAGAAGGATATAGCCTGCTGCCTGAAGAATCTGTATTGCTTTTATCTTACTTCCCATAAAAACACTCCTTCCCTTTTTCATAAAAATCACTATGAAAACAGTCTACCACGAAGCGGAGCCGGATACAATGTACCATTTGGAAGATTTGTCTAGGTTCTTATTGTTTATGTTGACTTTAATTATATTTCAAAAATATATTAAAATAATGAGAGTTATGCATTAATATTATTTGCAAGCATATCTTTCTGAATTTCTTCGTGCAAATAAATCGGAGGTGATCTCGATGAGTATATTCGAATACGACAAAGAAGAGGAAGAACGAAAACTCAGAAAAGCAGAATATGAGTCTGGTGTTGCCGATGGATTTAACGACGGCATCAATACTGCAAAAAAAGATACCGTTCGTTTGCACATTGCCAAAAGCTCCTGGTTTGACCGTCGTCTCTTAAGCGGAACTATACTTACGTCCATCTTCCCAGACAAACGCTGTAGGGATCAATTCTCCTTCCCGGCTGAATACCGCTAGGACATCTACATACACTTTAGCTGTCATTACAAAACACCTGCTCTCTCCTATTCATGAAAATATGCTTGTGGATGAATCATGTGTTCCTTAGCATTCAGCTGTGCCAGTATCTTATCTTGATACATAAATCCTCTCTGATCCGTGTATTCACTGTAAATCTCCTGTGCCATTCTGGAAAACCTCAAATAAAGATCCATGCGAGGCGGTACAAAAATTATTTCCGGGCAAACTTGCCTTGCCTGCCACAATGCCATACCTGTTTTTACTCCGGCTCGCTTTGCAATATAATTCGCAGTCAGCACAATTCCATGTCTTGCCTCCGGATCACCACCGACTGCCATTGGCTTTCCGGCAAGTTCCGGATGATGCAGTTTGTCATTCGGAAAAGTGCATTTTTTCATATAATACTCTCTGATTGCCTGAAACATCCATTCCGCAATCTTTTCTTTCTGCTGTTCTGTATTACACACATTGTTTTTGAAAGTTTACCGTCGTTTTCTTGTGATCCATAAAAATGTACAGGTAAAAATAATTCCCTTTACAATGGAGGTTGAAGAAATAGCCCACCATATTCCATCCAGACCCATAATACCTCCAAGAATGATCGACAGCGGAATTCTTGCACTGGTAAAAGCTATACTGATGATACTGCAAAGTCGGGTTCTGCCGAGCCCTGATAATGCACCGACTGTCGTCAGTTCCACACACATAAAAGCTTCACTGAAACCTATGATGATCAGATATTCAACTGATGTTGCGATTGCTTTGGGTTCATGAAAAAAGATTCTGGCAATCGGTTCCGGAATACATATAAATACAGCTGAGATCAACAGTCCCCAGATACCAACCGTCCACAAAGAAGCCTTATATCCTTTTTTGACACGGTCATTTTTGCCCGCACCATAGTTCTGTGCGATAAAGGCATTTAATGCCGCTGCAAAACCGTCCGCAGTATTCCATGATATCGATTCAATCTGACCTCCGACTCTCTGCGTTGCAACAGCTTCTGCACCATACCCGGAGATCATACGTGTCAGCACCATGGAGATTGCACAATATGCCATTCCCTGTATTGCTGTCGGAATTCCGATCTTACAGATTCCCTGCAGATATTTCCGCGGGATTTTTGCCAAAAGCCTAGTTCCTTTTAGTACATTTTCTTTCTTTTGTATGACAATTCCGACTATCATGATACTCATAACGATCGCCTGTGCTGTCACTGTCGCAATTGCAGCCCCGACAACACCAAGCTTCGGAAACATCCCCACTCCAAGAATCAACACAGGATCCAGAACCATATTTGTGGCCAGGCCGACAAGATTCGCTATAAAAGGTGTCTTTGAATCTCCCTGTGCCGTATAAAGTCCAGTCAGTGTCAGCGTCATAAAAGAAAATACGATCAGCCCACAGGCAATCCTCGTATATGACATTGCCGCCGCATGAGCCTGTGCATCTGCAAGCTGAAAAAATCCTACCATCTGTCTGGTAAAAAGCAGCGAAAGAATTGCATATGCCATTCCCATAAATGCAGCAAGCTGTACTGCCGCCTGTGCAAATCCGTGTGCCTTTTCTCTGTCTCCACGTCCGATACACTGTGCCACATGCACCTGTCCACCCATTCTAGCCATAGCTGCAAGTCCCTGCGAAAGCCAAGTAAACATACCTCCAACACCTACACCTGCAACTGCCCTCGAACCAAGCAGACCAATCCATGCCATGTCCGTGATGTTGTACAAAGTTCCCAGAAACGATGATGCCATGATCGGAACCGCAAGTTTCGTCAGCGTTTTTAGAATAGGATCTTTTGTTAAATTCCCCTCCATTTTCATTCCTCATCCATTTTTATTTTTTATTATCCACAAATCCTATTATACATGGTTTAACATAGATTTTCATCAGGAATTATCCATATATATATCAAAAATCCTTTTGAAGAAATATTATTCTCCAAAAGGGCTTTCTGTCTGAATCTTTTTATAATTTTTCTCCGCAGGAGTGAACTACCCATTGTCTAAAGCCAATGGGCTTCCTGCTTCGCAGACCTCGTAACCTACTATCTCCACAGGCGTTCATTCGGGCAGTCCCTGCCCTATATTGTTATTTTTATGCTATTTGTCTTAATCCTTCTTCCAGTATATTTTTTGCTGCGTTGATGTCCCTGTCATGATTTGTTCCACAGACAGGACATGTCCATTCCCTTACTGATAGATTTTTTGTCTCTGTATTTTGGTATCCACAGACTGAACACAGCTGACTACTGGCATAGAATCTATCTATTTTGACATATTTCCTGCCATTCCACTTTGCCTTATATTCTAACTGTCTTGTCAGCTCATACCATGATACATCACTTATAGACTTTGCCAAACGGTGATTTTTTACCATGTTTTTTATCTGCAAATCTTCCGAAACTATCACTTGGTTTTCGCTGATAATCTCATGGGACATCTTGTGCAGATAATCTTTTCTGGTATTTGTTATTTTTTCATGGCATAATGCTATCTTTTTCTTTGTTTTGTAGTAATTTTGACTTCTTTTCTCTTTATGGGCTAACTGCCTTTGCAGTTTCACCAGTTTCTTTTCGTATTTTCTGATGATTTTTGGATTTTCGTATTTCTTTCCAGCAGAAGTAATACATAACTCCTTAATACCTAAATCTATTCCTGTATTTTGATTTATATGTGGCAGTTCCACGTGTTCTGTTTCCACTAAAATTGATACATAATATTTTCCACTCGGAACTTGTGATATCGTTGCCGATTTTATCTGTCCGATAAAATTTCTATGCAGTTTTGCTTTTATTCCTTTTAATTTAGGCAGTTTTACTCTATTGCACCCGAAATCTACTGTTATATTGCCATTCGTAAAATTTGTTGTATATGACTTATGATTATCGTGTTTACTCTTAAACTTCGGATAACCTGCGTGTTCCTTGAAAAACTTCTGGTATGCAGCATCCATGTTGTAAATCGCATTTGTCAGAGCAAATTTATCCACTTCTTTCAGCCATTCATACTCTTTCTTTAATTGTCTATTGCAATAATTGTTACAGTCGGTTTTACTAACTGATTTTTTCTCTTTCTCATATACTTCTTTCCGGTATGCCAGTGTCTGATTATATACAAAACGGCAACAGCCAAATGTTTTTGCAATCTGTATTTTCTGCTCATTATTAGGGTATATTCTGTATTTATATGCCTTTAACATCCACTGTCACCCTCTTTCTCAACCTTGATTTTCTATATATCTCTTCAGCATTTCTTCCGATACATTTCCTACACTACAGGCAAAATATCCATCTGTCCAAAAGGTATGTTCTTTCCAGAATTGTTTTCGTAAATATTGGGGATAACTTTTTCATATATGGTATGTTGTATAGCTCTTCATCAGGTTTACAATCTTACTAATAGACATTGTCGGTTCTGTCTCTATCATGTAATGAATATGGTCTTTATCTGTTTCCATATATCTGATAATAACACTGTGCCTTTGACATATCTCATATGAAAACTGCTTTATATCATCTGATATCTGCCTCGAAACCAGTAATTTCTTCCTATATTTGCAGACGAAAATAATGTGATATTGTAATAAGTATTTGTGTCTGTTTTTAGATTTCCATGTTCCCATGCCATGAGTATACAATAATTTCTGATTTTTGGCTACCTTAACCCACCGTCTAAAGCCAGTGGGATTGCGGTAGCCTTATTTCAAATCTTCATAAAAAAGTAAGAAAGATAAACAACATTAATGCAAAATGTAAAAGTAATGTAAAAGTTGCCTTCGAAATATTGAAATGTACTACAGGATATAGTAGACTTGTGGGAACAAAGCAGTACTCCAGAGTACCGTATGATTCTGCCGCAGCAGATAAAAAAGGACGGTACTTTTTTGGAAAACGAATCAGGGGAGAGAAAAGGGGAAAGGCAATGATGAAGGACAAAAAAGAGGATTTAAAGGGGAAAATGTGGTATTTTCTCCTGTACACAGGTGGATTTCTGGCGGCAGCCATTCTGATGCTGCTGATTTTTCGAAAGGAAAACGCATCCTTTACCAAAATGGCGGACGGTGTTGCACAGCATTATGCAGTGCTGATGTGGATTCGTAATACACTGCGGCAGTTTTTACATGGAAATTTTGCATTGCCGATGGTTGATTTTTCGGTTGGACAGGGGTTTGATGTGATCGGGACGCTGAACTATTACGGCGTTGGGGATCCCGTCAATTTGCTGACCGTATTTTTTGCGGATAACCATCTGGATCAGATGTATATGTTTCTGATTCTGTTTCGGATGTATCTTTCAGGCCTTACTTTTTCTTATTATTGCAGCACGGCCGGGATTCAAAGAAAAGCCTCTGTACTGTGTGGTTCCTGGCTGTATGTATTTTGCAGTTTTGCACTGATCGGTGGAATGAAGCATCCGCTGTTTTTAAATGGTATGCTGTATCTGCCGCTGCTGCTTGCCGGAACGGAGAAAGTCCTGCAAAAGAAAAGCATCCGCTTTTTAAGCGTATCGGTGGCACTTGCCTTTATGAGCAACTACTATTTCATGTACATGAACACCATACTGTGCGGCATTTATCTGTGTGTACGGCTTTTCGGACATTATCGGGAATACGGGATCAGAAAGATCCTACTGCTGATCTTAAAAATGGCGGCGGCGTGGATCTGGGGCATATGCCTTGGAGCAGTGATCATTCTGCCGTCCGTCTATGCCTTTCTTCACAATGCAAGAGTGGACACTGCGGTGGAAGAGGCACAGAACTTTTACAGCATTGCACACTACCGGAAAATGATCCTCGGATTTTTCCAGACACTTCCGATGACGAACGGCTGGACAGTACATGGAACGGCGATCGGCGGTCTTGCCGGTGTGCTGATGCTCTTTACGTCAAAAAAAAGGAGTCGGGAAAATTGCCAGCTGAAGATCGGATTTGTCGTGCTGCTTGTGTTGCTCTGTATTCCGTTTGGCGGAAAAATGATGAATGGTTTTGCTTATGTGACAAACCGCTGGAGTTACGGCATGGCGTTTTTATGTGCACTGATGGCAGCTCAGGAGGTTGCAGATTTAAAAGAACAGAATACAAAAATAGAATCTGAAAAAACAGAAAATAATAAATCAATTGAAACAGATGAAAAAAATTCTACAACAATTGAAGGGAAAAAACCAAGCTTGGATGACTTATCACCTAAGTCTAAGAAGTTTGCAAAGATTTATAATGCTGTAAGATTTCTTGTGATTATTGCGGCAGGAGTAGCCTTGATTTATGCGTCTTACAGCCTGACAGAATCTTATTTGAATTACAAGGATGATGAGAAGAAGTATGCAAGTCTAAATGATATGTTTGTACAGGATGCTAATGGGAATACAGGCTCAGATAGTAGTGCCGGTTTAAATGGAAACACAGATTTAAATAATAGCAAGGGTTCAGACAGCAATTCAACTGCCAACAGCACAAATTCCAATACTTCAAACACAGGCTCAAGCACCACAAGTTCAAACAGTTCAAGTTCAGACATCTTAAACTACAGTGCTGATAGCAAGAAGTGGGTTTGGAACTATGATGCCATGCTTAAGTATAATGATGAGGCAAAGGGGTATATTAAGTTAGACGGTACAAGAATACAGTATCCGATTTTTGAACATAGTGATAACAAGTATTATTTAAAGCATGGTGCAGACAAGATTTATAATGGAGCAGGTGCGATTTTTATTGACTATAGAACAGCAGGTCTTGAAGGAGATATGTGTATTTTGTATGGGCACAATATGCTTGACGGTTCTATGTTTAAAGAAATTATGAATTTTAGAGATAAGGATTTCTGCAAGAAACATCCGACTTTTGATATTTATATTGGTCGTAAGCATTACATTTATTATGTTTTCTCTGTTTTTTCGGGAAAAGACGTTGATGAGAAGATTTACCAGTATGGTTTTGAAAATAAAAGCGATTTCCAGAGCTGGATTG
>OOAZ01002080.1_pt1 | contig 11442 bp, 17 predicted proteins | sample 1671221 | NCBI WGS metagenome assembly OOAZ01 (sample SAMN06348134, study PRJEB24527) | human gut metagenome | biome: human gut; feature: ankylosing spondylitis patient; material: feces | host: Homo sapiens | place: China | collected 2015-10
AATGATTCAAACTGTTCGGGATTACTTACTTCAGACTTAAGAGTATCACTTTCAGTTACTATGTCCTCAAAACCTAATTCCTCTAAGTTCTATGCTATAGTACCTATTTGCTTCTAATCATTCATTATAAATGATACAGTAGGTATAGAACATATCTAGTCTAGAGTATAGTCTAAAGGTTTAATATCTGATTTTAAACGAGCATCAGATTCTTTGAAGAAACCATTAGCTGCGTATATTTTTTCAGTAGATGAAATACCACCTATCACATGTAGTTTTTGAGGTGGTGTAGTATTACCACCTATTACAACGCCTCCGCCATTACCACACATTATGATATTTTTGGTTCCATCCATATTTCTATGGTTCAAATATAGATTACCATTATATGAATTTATTTCATTTGTGTGTTCTATATTTACACTACCCGCTGCTCTAACAATATCATCTCCAGCATATATGGACTATTTAGGAGTTATAGTTACTGTTCTAGTTACTCCAGAAGTGGGCATAGCTGCATTACTTATAGATTCAACCATGTTACGGAGGTCACCAGTATGGTATGCGTGAACTATAAAAGTTTCATACTGTTGCGGCGGTTTAAACCACAAATAAATACGATTATCATAATTAAATACTTTTATATCTCCAAAGCTATACCCATTATTAACACCAGTAGCATTAAACATTTTATTTTCAGGAGGATAGTTGTAGAACTATATTACTGTGTCAAATGGAACATTATTACCATAGTAAGAATTACCAAAAATTCTCACTGTAATCATAGCGTTACTACTAGCTGAATTTCTTAATCTCACTAAACAGCCATTACCATAGTCATATACTGTTTTTGGTAAATAACGCTAATCTAACTTATCGGCGTAATTACCTTCATGAAGTAAACTATAATGTTTAGCATTATAATAAAAAGAAGCTCCATCAGCTAGACTATCAACTCTACCTAATGATATACACGGGTGAGTTGATAGTTTATCATTATACAAATATGCACCTAATGAGTTAGTATATCCTACTTCTGCAGTTTGTGCTCCACTATTAATAAACTGTATATAACTAGAAACATCAGTTCCATGTAAAGTTAAAGGAGTTACTGATGAAGTCTGTTCTACTTTTAATGGCACAGTTACAACAGAACCTGACGGGTTCCATCTTTGCCATGTGTTATTAGCTTCAAAAGAAGTTCCTACATAACTATAGTTAAGACTCTGACCTGTTCCATATGCTCCAAATTTAGCCAATACTGCAGTAGAATTGTTAATACTAAACCCTCTATTCCAACTTCCTGTAGTAGGTACCGCCCTAATTATATAATGTCCATTTGCATCTATAACACAAGGATAATAACTAGTATTACCTACAGTTAAATTACCAGTCATAGTATCACCAGCTTTCTTTACGAAAGCAGATGGACTAATACCACCAACTGTATCAGCATTACCAGCATTAGCTGGTTTACCAACGCTTACAGTCTATGCATTGCCTCCAGATGGAGTTACTGTGAAATTACCAGCAGAACCATTAGCAAATGTATAAGTAGTATTAGTATTCTATGCAGGTATGCCTAGTGCAGTTATATCAGCTTTAGTTACAGCAGTAACTTGTTTAATGTGGCTAGTTGCGTCTGTAGCTACCTTATATAATCCTAAAGCTTTATTTGCAGCTTCTCCTGTAGGATGAACGTATTTATTTGCTCCTGTAGATATTCCATCTAGTTTAGCTTTATCGGCGGCAGACATTAAACCGCTAGTAGACTAGGTAGCATTACCATAAGTAGTATCTTGACCAGGTATTCCTAAAGCAGTAATGTCAGACTTGGCTACAGCAGTAACACTAGCTACATGACTAGTAGAGTCAGTGGAGAACTTATAGAATCCAGATGCTTTGCTAGGTGCAGAACCAGCAGGATGTACATAGTTATTATATGTAGCTCCTTTAGTTAAAGTAAGAGTATCACCACTAATAGATGCAGTAGTAACAGCATTACCAGAACCAGCTACAGTTACTTTACCAACCTTCTTAGCTAACTCTGTATTCATAGTAGACTACAGATTATTGATATTAGTCTGTAACTGAGCATCACCATCCTTTCTAGCTTGAATCTCTACATTCAAATCATTAGTAATCTCAGATGAACTATTCTCAATAAGCTCTTCTAGTCTGTTTACTTCAGTAGTTACTCTATTATCTAGATTAGTAATTCTATTAGGTATATTAACGTCTAAGTTCTACTTATCACTAGCAGTCATTACACCAGCTGCAGATTGTGTAGCAGCAGGTATAGTCTATGACTTAGTAATAGGATTCGCATATGAATTACTAGCTGCAGATAAATCAGATTGCTTATAGTTAATAGTTACGCTAGTTGCATTTCTAGATGTTGCATCTACACCAGTAACTAAGTTCTTAGGTAGTGAATCAAGTTTATCGCCAGGATTCTGTATACTACCAAATTCATCATACAAATCATCTAATCTACCTTTATCTATTGCAGACATAGCACCTGCATTAGTAGTTGTAGCTGACGGTATATCTATGTTATCATCCTGTAATGGACCATAATTCAAACCATCTTTAGCTGCATACTTATAGTTAATCTTAACTAACTCACCAGTACTAGTAGTAGGAGTAAGGTATGAAGTAAGCTTAGTAGGCATACTATTTAAAGCATCTCTATTAGCTTTACCTTTATCTCCAGGATATGCTGTACTAGGAGTTTCACCTAATGCCAAACTCTAACTAATCTCTAAGTATTGAGTACCAGTCCATCTATATGTTAAGTTAGTATCCTTAGCTACATATATTTTACCAGTTTCACCAGTTTGAGGAAATTGATCTTTAGTAGAGAACTCTAATACATCATCTACATAAGACGGTAATTGAGCTGCAGGAACCTTACCAGTTGAGTCTAATTCAGCTAAACCACCAGGTTGACCTTTAGTACTAATGAATGCATTTAAACTATTAGTAATAGTAGTATCACCTGCTTTTCTATCTTCAATCTCTTTCTGTAAAGCATCTTCTAGTTTATCAGTAACTCCATCAAACTTATTCTCTATGCGGTCTATCTCTGCTTCTCTATCAGCAATCTCCTTATCAATCTTATCATCAAGATCGTCTATTCTATTATTTAGATTAGAGTCAGCTTCCTTTAAATCTTCAATCTGCCCAGGTATAGTAGTATTAAGTTCTACATAGTCTTCCTTACTCATTAGACCATCCATAGATGCAGTAGCATTAGCTATACGTATATCCATATAGATGTTGTTACCACTCTTAATAGTGTTCCATGATACACATGGAGTACTATTCTGTCTAAAGGTAATGCCATTGGTTACTAAATCATAAGTAGATGTATTAGTACCGTCTTTAAACTTAATGTTAGTTAACGCTAAATTACCTATATATACATACTGACCATTATCTGTAAGTACTTTAGTACCATCTCCAGTAGTCTTAATTACTGTAGTAGTATATTGTTCTTTACTATAGTTTAATGAACCATCTACAGTAATAGTATCGAATACTACTTGAGATATATTATCTGTACCTTCTTCTTTAATAAAGTCAGGAGATTCAATATATATAGTACCACCAACTATAGCTACTTCAGTTGCCAAGTCTAATCCATTTCTATTAGAGTTAATGGTATAGATAAGCTTGCCTTCTTCTATAGCTTGCTTTAATGCGTCATAATCTTCTTGACTTACTTTACCATCAATGATAGTAGGATCAAAGATATACATAGTCATATCTTTAAACTCTATCATTCGGATCTTACCATTTCTTTCACCATCTTGGAATGGAATCATTTCCTATCCTGTGACAGCAGTACGTTCTGAAGCTTGACTAATCTTTAAACCTTTAATTCTTGCTATCATTGTCAATCAAATTATTTTCTTTCTACTATTCTAACAGTACTACACCGTTATCTTCCCATAACCAAGGATCTGCATCCTCTGTTAACAATGCCAATACATAAGGATCATACAATCCTCTAAAGTATCCATTACCACAACCACACTTAATACAATACGGTTTGAGTTTCATAGGTATGCCACTATATAACTGTGGTTTAACCTAATGTAAGTATCTCTTTAGTATTTCAGAATCTAACACTAGATGTGTTACTAAACTCCAATAAATCTGTTAATTCATTGTATACTATGGTTGCTACAACATCTCTATTGTTCCTAAGTATATTAGTTTTAAGTATAGAGTTTGTTTTACTGTTTATATATTCTTTTGCTTTATCCATAGTAATTATGCATTAGCGTATGTTTTAGTTGTGAGATTGTTTTTTGCAAATATTAAACCTTCTGTTGGGTTTAATCTAGCAGTGTATGTATCGCTTCCCAATACTTTCTATATGTATATACTACCGTCACCAGATATGAGTATCTACGAACCATTACTGCATCTAACATAAATATTTCCTTCTTTAGGAGATGTATTCTAAGATCCATATATATCTATTAGATAGAAGTCTGAATCTGTAGATTGAGGTACTCTCAGTCCACTAAAACTATCACCAGCCAATATCACCTTGCCGTTAGTACTATCTCCTACATTAAGTTCATTAATTTCTCCAGAAGAATTCCAAGTGATATTACCTTTTGCTAACTATCCACTACCATCAGAATTTAAACCAAACCACTCAGTAAATGGAGACTGAGCCTAACCCATACGCATACCAGTTGAATCTAGTTTAAACTAATAATCACTTGTAAGCTAGGATATATTATTTTTCTTTATATAAGTACCTACTGTAGACAATCCACCAGTATTGTTAATCATACTTAACCCGCTACCATCCAACGTAAGCTTAGTATCTGTCGTAGTTAACTATAACTAGCTATTCTCAGAATCAGCAGCTAAGTGTATACCCCCAGCTCCAAAGTAAGCTTCACCATTCGCAAAGTCTAACAAGAAATTAGGTCTAAATGAGTTAGAAGTGTTCATAGGATCTGAAGTATTAATCAAATGATACTCAGAACTATCACCGCCACTAGCATTCTTACCTCTTTGTGAGAACATCAGGTTGTTATTAAATACAGCCCCACCTACTAATGAGTTAGGTGCAATAAGTAAGTCGGTATAAATAGCTTCAAAGTTTTTTAATGGTTCCCATGCTCCAGAGGTATCTGTTCCTGGCGATTCATTATTCTACTACGTACCAATCCATGTCATTACGGCTTTTAAAAAGAAATAGTGATTGCCTTCAGTATCTCCTCCAGTATCATATACATATGGGGCAGTTTCTCCATCGTTAATATAAGGAGTACTAGTACTATATATACCCATAGGATATGCTATAGGTTGTGAACCTACTGGATCTGGAGTAATAATACCTCCCATAGGGTTAGGTTTAGACCATGCAGTTTCCATGTTATCGTCAATAACTCTACACTGAATAAACCATATGTAATTATACTCATCACCTTTAGTAAGCTCAGGAACATCCATAGACCAACCTGTAGGGTTTCTCTTCCATTTCATAGTATCATTCCAAGCCTCACCAGTATAAGTAGTTTCAGTGCCTTTACAGTATCTGACTTCATAGCCTACTCCAGGAATACCAGATCCACCATTATCACCAGTCATACCAGTCATGTAGTATGGATCACACCATTGTTCCATTAATGTATTGTCTCCACCATTTATAAGAGCAAATGTAGCCCATAATACTTTACCGCTACTTAATGCAGGCGCAGTAGAACTCCATCCTACAGGATAACGTTCAGCTGCATTTAACTGAGGAGCAATCTCCCAACTATTATTTCTAGCAAATCTATATTCATAGTAGTTACCATCCATGCCTTGAACCTTACCTACATTTACCCATTCACTACCATTCCATACCCACAAGAAACCATCAATAACATAGCCATCTCCTATCTCATTGCCACTAGTTGGAAGATCATCTGTAGAGTCCAAAGTACCTTTAATAACAACGCCTTGACCAGTTACTTTTACTACAGCTCCCCATTTTATTACAGAACCTGTTTCACCTTGAACTAATGCTACAGATTTCCACCATATACCAGTAGACATATCAGGAGTAAGTACCCAACCATCACCAGGATTATATGGGTCATTACTAGTAGGCTTCTCAGGTTGAGTCTAGCTCTATTTAAATGCTTCTACTTGATAATTGAAGTTATTACCATCAAGACCAGGTACACCTGTAATTAAATAAGGACCCTACCAACCTCTTTCATCCTCAGGTAAGGATTCATCAATTACTAACTTATTATCAAAAGTAACAAGAGCTTGAATGCCCCATATAGCTTCTTTACCAGTAGCAGTAGGCATACCTACACTCCAGATACTACCAGGATTAATATTCAATCTATCTGGATCTCTAGGTTTAACGTCGCTACCAGATGTCTTAGTATACATTACTCTAAGGTGTTGACCATCTTGACCATTGTCTCCATATTTAGCCCATAATGATGGAGAACTAAAGTTGCCCCATTTATGTGTATCACCTTTATACTTTCTCTGACTAACCCATTCGTATTGGAATTCTTTACTTACTCCAGTAGGATTATCTGTCCAAGGTTGTTCACCAGGAGCTGATTGAGGTATATATTCATCTTGATCTGGGTTGTTATCTGTAATCTCTTTAGGAGAAGCAGGTAATTTAGTAATCTGGTATATATACTCTACGCCATCACCATCTTTGCCATTTACGCCCCATTTAGACCAAATAGTAGGACTACTCCACTCACTCCAACTACCATCAGTTTGTAAGTTATGTGAACAAACCCATTCACATTGATATTGTTCGCTAATACCTGTAGGATGATCAGTCCACCCTTGTCTAATAGCTTCAGTCTGGCTGTTACCTGTAGGTTTAGTAGGTGTAACTAAACTAGTTACAGTAAGCTTATATACGAATTCAATATTACTACCATCAGCTCCATCATGACCATCTGCTCCTGTAAGGCGTACAGGTGTACTCCAAGGTACTACTATTGTACCTTTACTAGAGAAAGTAGCAGTAGACATCCATACATAACCATTAGGATTACTATCACTACCAGACCATCCTTCAGGATATATTATAGTGTTAGTATCATAATCCCAACTACCACCTACAGGAGTATCGGGTCTTTGTATAGTTTTAGTAGATTTGTATGCTATTACTACTCTAGTAGTATCTCCATCTATACCTGGTACACCATCAATACCATCTTTGCCATCCTATCCATCTTTACCATCTTTACCATCTTTACCAGCATCACCAGTTCTACCAGCAGGTATACCAAATGAGAATAGAAATTGATCTTTATCCAAAGATACAGATGCAGTAGGTGTACTTGATTCATATACATCCTTAATTGCAGCTTTAAACTTAGAACTACCTATAACTATATCAGCTACAGATTCAAGCGGTAATTTATAGTTATTGCCTTTTTCTGCAGTAACAATGTATTCACTACCTGTAGCTTCAAGCTTCTCTTCTAAGTCCAATATCTTTACACCATCACATTTTCGTATCATATCTATTTATTTTATAATTTACAATAACCATTACTGCAATTTCCTGTACTGCAAGTATTGTTAGAACAAGAGTAACAAATACCACTAAATAAAGTAGCAGAGTTACGCTCTTTCTCTAAATGAAGACACTTATCGTTTTCTGTATTGAAACAATCACCTTTCTGAGTAAGAATAGCATTGTTACAGCAAGTACTAGCTGCACATTTTGGTTTAATAGATATCTCAAGTAATCTACAGATATCTACATATAATTGTAAAGCATCACGATAGTAATCGGATGCTAAAGCATACTCAAGTAACTATCTCTTAAAGACTACTAACATTATGTTCTGCATAGTCTGATCATCTAAACAAGTTGAGCAGTGAGTATGTAATTTCCTAATCTCTGCCATATATACAATTGAAGGATTGTAGTATATGCCATGAAAATGAATTTCTTCCTATTCCGTAAAACATCTCAAAGTAACGTATTTCATATTCCAATCTAATTCCAGAATATCGTCATTAGTTACAGTTACATTATTTTCGGAATCTACTGTAATATTCTCGGAAAAGCTAATGTTATGTATAGGACTGTCTTCAAGTATGTTCTTTAAATTCCATACTTCATCTATATAAACTTCCTTACCATAGTTACTAAGATCTACTTCAGTCTCTATCTTAAAGGTCAGTTTATCACCATCTATTTGTATATTTGTTAATTTGTCCATATATCAACAATAAAAAAAGTGGAGAGTGGAATATTCCACAACTCCACTTCTGTAGTTTGTAAAAGGAATCTTATCCCAAATTCAATCTCTCTAACGTGGATTAGGCAATTGTCTTACCAGCAATAAATGACTGAATACCTTTATCTACAATAGAATCAACTAAACTAGGACAATAAACTTCCGTAGTCAACGGAGTAGTCTTGATGTACTGATTATCATTGCTCAAGTACAGGTTATCGTTTTCAATGATAGCATAATCATATTCTGCATCTTCTACTACTTTACGAGCCTGTTCAACAATAGGATATGCACCAGTAAATACGTGACCTTTATAACCCATGTTACGTACTTCTGCATCACGTACTTGCTTCCAATAACCCTTACCTGGATTACCGGCAGTCTTAACAATCGTAGCACCTACAACTGCCTTAGGCTGATTAGCAAGCAATGCACCAGGAATAGTCTCATACAGAGAAGCTTCCATAGATACAACGCTATATTCATTTAAAGAATAAACGCCTTCATTATCATCCTTCGGCATAGCAGTCAAAGTCAGAACTGCAGCAGAAGCAGAAGCCTGTACTCTACGATTCTTATGAGCATTGATCTTCTTCAACAGAGCATTTACTAAATCTGCAGGGGTAGTAGTTTCAGCATATACTTCATAAGTATGAGTAAACTGCCAAGCGGCTTCATACATATCCTTATAAACGATACGCAAAACGTAACGATTACCAGCAATGATAGTAGCGTCAGTCAAAGTGATTACAATCTTTTCTTCAACAGGAGCTACATATTCACCGATTACTGCAGACGGTTTAGAAGCTTTCTGAATTTCAGTAGAGAAATCAATATTAGCTTTCTGTGCTACTGTACCATCAGGCATAGTAACATTCATCTTTTCACCTGCTACACCTACATACAGAGAGTTAGCATTTACTGCATCAGCAGCAGTCTTAATAAGAGCCTTATTCTCATCGAACAAAGCAACATCACCAACAGCCAAAGCATCTACTGTAGTGTAAGAAGCCGGAGCTTGTTTTCCAATCAGAACTGAGTGTACTGAAGTTATCATATTAAATGTTTGTTTTTAAATTAGACATTAGCGCTTAGTCTATTCGCTTACTTTCTACTTTCATTATTTCAGATTTCCACGTTGGTAAGCGCCTTAATTATTCGTCCTAAGATTTCTTAGAACTTGTATTAGGTATAGTTTGTACTATCATTTGAACTGCTAGATCAACTATATCCTAATGTGTATTTTCTGGAAGATCTGTATATTCTTTAGTAAGATCACTTACGTTACCCAGATCTTTTGCTTTTCTTAAGTAGGTAAGTTCATAAGAACTTATAATTACCATCAGTATATAATACAATTTTATTGTCAGTATATACTCTAATAGGCTTTGCTTGATTATAACGCAATCTGTGATCTGATAGACTATTACTTAGTCTAGAGCTTACTGTCTCTATTGTAGCCTCTATTACATCAGATTCACGAGTAATTAAGTTATTGCATTTATTATCCTTTATACTTATGTATACATTTTCACCAAGTGCAAACATATAATCTTCAGGATAATCAGCTTCCCATTTATTACCTAATTTACTAAAGCTATAAGTAGTATAGCTCTTAGTATTTACTAAAGTACGTATGTTATCAGTAATCTCTTGATTTCTCTAGAATACTCTAAAGTTCTGTTTAACATATTCGTCTTTAGCTTTGTTTATGAAATGAAACAAAGTATCTGAAGGAAACTTAATAGCATCATTATAGTTTGTTATAATGTTATTCAGTTGCCTTTCTACATTTATTTGAAAATCTCTTTCGCGCATAATTATTCAGATACTTGGTTTAACTAAAACTTAGAAGATTGTCTCTGAGATTCTATATTCTCTAAAGCAATTACTACAGCTCTATTAATAATCTCATACATGACATCCTCAGGAAAATCTAATTCTTGTTCAGGTTTAGTGTAGTCAAACTTAGTTGGTTTCTTAACATAAGTAATATCTACTCTATAGAACTCTGTATTATCTTCTACTCTTGGAGCATACATAGGATCCTGCATTAAAACAGGATCTACGTATACTAAGAGTTTATCGTTTTCTAAAGTAGCTACTGGATTCTCTACCCAAGGTATATTATTGTAAGTCTACTTAAAAGGCTTCACTAACTCATGACTAGTAAGTACACAGTTAGTCTAGAATTGTCCATACTTAAGTAATACACTAAGTATAGTCATTCTATTATCTTCATCATGAACATCTTCTAATGCATACTCATTGTAGCCTGTATGTACAGCATGAAGATTAACATCTGTAGCTATTAACTTCTCTATTTCAGATAAGTTAGACACAGAACCTTCTAAACCTATTCTTAAAGCATTATTGCCAGTAATCTTATTACTTAAGATTTCTAGCTGTGCTTGATTAAGAAATAAGTCTACTTCCTCGTCTAAAAATGCGGGGCATCCGCCATAAGCAATACCTTCTGCATTCTTATCCAGAATTACCTTGAAAATTATATGAGAATCTTTATTAGTCATTACTTAGATTTAATTTCATTAAGTATTGCTAATTTAATATCTTGATTCTTCTTATCCTTAAGATAAGCAATTACATCTTCAAGACCATTACCAATTAAATCAGTACCAAAGTAATATTGAGCACGATTCTTTCTAATAATGTTTTTAGCAATAGCTTCTTCAATTACGAAGTTAATTTCTTTATTAGGGTTATTTACCCATTTCATCAAGAACTTAGAAGGATCAGCTTCAATAAATTCTGATAGTTTAGCTTCAGCAACCTCATTAGACATAGAATCTGATTTCATACCACATAGACGTAAACACTTACGCATTTCTTCAGTAGACATCTTATCCATCTCTCTATATGCTTCACGCTTAACCTTATTGAACTTATTCTGTTCCTCTGCTTCACTATCCTTATTAATCATAACATAATCTGTGCTAGGCTTAATGCCATTAAGACCATTAGCAACTCTCTTATGCTTCTTAAGGAATAGGTATTTTAATTCATCCTCAGGTCTATTAGTATCCAATATCAAATCCTTTTTGCCAATCTTAATAGCAAAAGTATCCCAGAACGTACTATTGGGAGATAACTACCCCTCAGGATAACCAATTTCTTTTTCTAATCTAGTTGCATCTTCTGCAGATAAACCAGTATATAAATTACCAGA
>OOAZ01002111.1_pt1 | contig 11279 bp, 6 predicted proteins | sample 1671221 | NCBI WGS metagenome assembly OOAZ01 (sample SAMN06348134, study PRJEB24527) | human gut metagenome | biome: human gut; feature: ankylosing spondylitis patient; material: feces | host: Homo sapiens | place: China | collected 2015-10
AACGAACCCCTAAAATACCCCGATTTTGAATGGTTATTAAAATATCTTAAAATATGGCAATTTTGTTTATTTGCTGATTATAAGATGCTTAACTATTTTACGGGGTATAAAAATAGGGGGCAGATTTTGCAATCTAACCCCTTCCGTAGCGGGTCCGAGACTTGAACTCGGGACCTCATGATTATGAATCATGCGCTCTAACCAGCTGAGCTAACCCGCCATTGCTGAAAGCGAGTGCAAAGGTAATAGAAATTTTCAATCGTGCAAAATCTTTCGGCAAAAAAACGCCGTAAAATTTATGATTCCGGGTTGTGGCATTGATTTTGAGCGCGCTACGGAAAAACCGCAATCTATGTCTCTTACCCAATCGGTGCGTGCCGGAATCCGTGATGCGCTCGGTGTTGTCAAACTCATCGCCGGACTGGTGCTCCTCGTGGCCCTCTCGTGGGAGATCATTGCCGGCGACCATGTCCACATGTCCCGCACCTATCTTGCGATCCAGTTCGTCGTCTGCCTCGTTTTCCTGTGCGATTTCTTCGTCCGCTGGGCCGCTGCCGAACGTCCGGGCCGTTTTTTCTGGCGCAACCTGCCGTTCCTGCTGCTTTCCGTACCCTACCTGAACATCCTGGCGTGGAGCGGCGTCGGCATGACCCACGACTGGGGCGTGCTCGTCGGGCTTATCCCGCTGCTCCGGGCCTTCCTGGCCATGGTGATCATCGTGCGGTGGCTGGTCTCCGAAAACAGGATGCGGAGGCTCTTTTTCGCCTATATCTTCACCGTCGTCGTCTTTACCTATATCTCCGGGCTGGTGTTCTACGACTACGAGGTGCTCGTCAATCCCAAGCTCCACGGCTTCGGCAATGCGCTCTGGTGGGCGTGGATGAACGTCACGACCGTCGGTGCGGAGATTTTCCCCGTCACGGCCGTCGGCAAGGTCTTCTGCGTGCTGCTTCCGTCGTTGGGCATGATGTTCTTTCCGATCTTCACGACCTATGTCCTGCAGGAGTACACCCATAAGAAGGGGGAGTAGCCTTCTGTAAACCTCCCGGCCGTTGTTACGGCCGGGAGGTTAAAATTGCCGGAACAGCGTTATTTTACGCTTTTCGGCACACGCGGCTCCGTCAGGACCGGGCGGCGATCCCGTTCAACCCGATCAGCTGCACACGCTGTTCCAGGTCGCCGATGTCGGGCCGCGAGTGCCGCTGGGTGAACGAGCGGTAGTTGTAGACGGTGCGGATCGAACAGTGCAGCAGCGCGGCGATGGTCGCCGTGTCGGTGATGCCCAGGCGGATCAGCGCGTAGATGCGCAGCACGGTGGTCAGCTCGCCGTCGTGACGCCCCTCGGTGCGGGCCTCGTCGGCAAGCAGGCCGTTCATCTCGTCGATGAACGAGGGAAAAAGCCCGAGGAAGGTCTTGTCGAAAAGCGCATAGAACTCCTTCAGCTCGTCGTTGCGGACGTTGCTGCGGGCGCATTCGCGGCGAAGTTCGGCGATCCGGTCGTCGCGCAGCATCTTGTTGACATACTGATACGTACCCGAGAGTTTGTTGATATATTCCGAAATCGTCTGGAGAAAGCCCCCGATATAGACCTCCTTGATCCGGTTGGCATCGGCGATCCGGAGGTTCTGCGCGCTCAGGCGGTCGTTCGTCTCGCGCAGGATCCGGGCCAGGCCGTTGAGTTTGTCGTTCGACTCGCGGAGGGTTTGCTGCACGGCGCAGAGCTTCCGGTTGCGGGACAGCACGTAAAGCCCCGCGGCGACGGCCGAGACGAAAAAGAGCAGGATGACGACAATCAGCACGATGTACATCGTGTGCAGGCGGGCGTTGCGCTCGCTGTAAGCCGCCTCGATCTGCGGCAGGATGGCCATGTCGCGCCACGAGCGGCTCGGGGAGTTGAAGAAACGCGTGTCGCGGATCGCCACGCGGATATAATCCATCGCCCGATCGACGTCGCCCCGGTTGAAAAGCTCCTCGGAGACGGCGCACAGCGACCCGTGGTCACGCACGGCGGACTGGATGTCGGCCATGGCCGAACGTATGAACCAGGCGAGTTCCTCGTCGGGACGCCCCGCCTTCCCCTCGAGCTGCGCCTTGTGGTTGGCGGCCTTGGCGTAGGAGTGGGAATCGGAAGGGACCGAGACCAGCAGGCTGTCGCAGAGGGTCGAAGCCTCGGACCAGTCCTTGCGGACGATGGCATCCATATACCCGTAGTACAGGCTCGTGAAGGTGTCCTCGCTGATTTCCGCCGCGCTGACCGCATAATAGTGCTCGCGCCGGCGGAAAAGGTCGCGGCGTTCGCCCGGCTCGGTCAGGGCGTAGAGTTCGCGGTTCATGCGATGCCGGGCGACATAATAGGATTGCAGCGCCCGGCGGCTGACGTGCACCGTGTCGCGGATGCCGCTCAAGATCTCCTCGGCCTCGTAGAAACGTCCGCCCAGGCTGTAACAGAGCGCAATCCCGGAGCGGGCACGCATGATCAGGTCGTTGTCGCCGGTCTCCTCGGCCAGCGCAAGAGTTCGCCGGAGGTAGAGAAGCGCGAAGTCGCTCTGATAGGAGTTGTAATTTTCGGCGAGCCGCTCGGTCAGGTCGAAACGCTCGCGCAGTGAAAGCCCGTCGCGGGTCAGAGCGCGCTTGAGCGAATCAATGCGGGATTCGCGCCGCGCCGTGTACTCGCCGCTGCGGGCGATCACCCGGTCGAGACTGCGGAACAGCTCCTGCAGGTCGGTCTTTTCACCCAGGGAAGCCGGAGCCGCGGACAGCGCGGAGAACAACGCTGCGGCAAGAAGGAGGATTTTCATTTCAGGTTTCGGTTTAATGCAAACATAGCGTTTTAATAACACAAAAGCAAATCAGAAGAAAGGGCCTGCGTATTACAAATGTATTAAAAAGTAAAATATCAAAGTTTCAGCATTTACATAACGCACGGGGGTGTAAAAATCGAACATGCTGATAATAAACAAGTTAAGATTTACATTCATTTACATTTTCGGGCAAGGCCCTTTCCGCATATTTATTAAGGGCTATCTTTGTAATGAAAATATTTTCAATATTCACCCGAAATTTAGCTAAAATTTTCCAAACTTTTTCAGACCAATTAACCTAAATGCTATGAGAACAACTCTATCTCTGAAAATCCCGAAGAGGAGCGTCACCCCGCTGATCGCGGTACTGCTGCTGACCGGCACGGTATCTCTGGGCACAGCCTGCGACGACGACAAGGACTACTCCCGCAGGGAACACATCGAGTGGTCGAACTCGCCCGAGTTCGAAGAAGCGCTGACGGGAACCCTGCACATCCCGGTCAGAGCGTCGAAAGAGCAGGACGCCACTCCGTTCAAAAGGTCCTTCTATATCAAAAGCAATGTGGCTTATCAGGTCGGATTCGAAGGCGAAAAGGAAGAGTCCGGAGAACTGCCGGCCGAGGAGTGGCTCAACGTCGACGAAATCAAACGCGGCGTCAGGCCCGGAATCGACGAACTGGTCCTGCTGATCACCCCGCACACGGAGTCCTACGTAGAACGGAAAGGGTGCATCTCGCTGCACACCGACGTCGAATTCCTCAATGAATTCATCGCCGTGGTGCAGGGATTCCCGAAATACACCAAAGATTACGAGGGCAACTTCGACTGGCTGAAGTACGGTTCGGCGGAACCCCTGGAGACCCGGGGCGAAACGCCGATCGACAGCTGGACCGCCGACCAGAAGAAAATGGGGCTGGAATCGACGCCCGCACAAGAGGGAGGCACGGCCTACTGCTACGGCAAAAACGGCTACGTCAAGCTCGGCGACGACGCCGGACACGGAGCCAACCTGCTGACCCCGTACGATCCGGGCATCCGGAACGACACGACCGCCATGGTCCGTTTCAACGCCATCGCCTATGCGGCGGCCGACGGCACGAAAGACAACGACGAACTGACCGTGCGGATCACGGGAGGCGGGCAGTTCGCCGACGGAACCACCGAGAAAACCGTCCGTGTGGGACACCTCGATCCCACGGCCGCGGAGCTTCCGACGGCCATGTGGAAAAACTCCCAGCAGGAGTTCATCATCTTCTCCCACCCCAAAAATCCCTTTACGAGCAACACGCGCATGGAACTGATGGCCGGCAAATACGAGATGGAGAGCGGCAACACACGCATCTTCATCGACAACCTCTACGTGCTGCGCCTGAAATGGTACGATTTCGAAGACCTGTTCGGCAAACTCCCCTGGGAACAGAATGCCCCGCGACACTAAAAACCCAAACTACGACATACGATGAAAAAATTCTACACCAAGCGCTTCAGCCTGATCTGCGCCTTCGCCGCCTCGGCCCTATTGCTCGGGGGGGGGGGCAGCGAGGATGAAACGGAGCCGGCTATCGGCTCGAAAGGCGTCAGCAGCGAAGTCTTCGTCTCCAGCGACGCAGGCTCCCGCACCATCAAGGTAGAGACCTCCGGACCGTGGCAGGCGCGGCTCACGCCCGAGACCAGACTCTGGGTCTCGGTCGACGGCGCCGACAGCGGCGAAACGGGCGGCTCGCTCAACCTCAATTACCGGACCAACAACTCGCTTCCCCGCAAGGGAACCATCCTCGTCTCATCGGCCCGCCAGCAGGTCGTCGACACGATTTACCTGATGCAGTACGGCACGACGCCGCTCCTGGAGTTCAAGTACATCGGAAAACAATATTCGTCCGTTAGCACGATCGACTCCGTTGCGATCGACACCAACATTCCGCTGTCCAAAAAAATCTACTGGACGGTCGTTTACGACGAGAATTCCGCTGCCGAGCCGTGGGCCGACAGCGTCAGCTACGCCCAGGATTTCAAATATTTCCGGTTCCGGATCGCCGACAACAAGAAATTCGAGCCTCGCACGGCGCGGTTCCGGCTCCGATTTCAGGACGACTGGGGCGAAGATCACACAACCTATTTCACAGCCTATCAGGGTATCCCGGGCGGTACGGCGGAGACCCGCGAGATGACCTTCGAGGAGCTGCGCGGGCTGATCGCGGAGGCGGAAGGCGAGATCACCCTCGATCAGGACATCGCCGTAAGCGGCACGGTCATCAGCGACCGGACCTCGCCCAACATGGCCGGAAGCCCCATGCTCAAGGCCGCGGCAAAACCCGATCTGGGCATCAACGACTGCACGGCCTACATGCAGAACGCCGACGCCTCGCTGGGTCTCGCCCTCGTCACGACCGACGCCCAGCAGAACAACCTGCAACGATATGACAAACTCAAACTCTGGTGCAAGGGCCTCACGCTGACCAAACGGAGCAACCCCGAACGCTACACGCTCAGCGGCGTGACGCAGGACCACATCGTCACCAAAGAGGCCGGGACGGCCGAAGAGCTGCCCGCGAAACGACGCTTCATCGACCAGCTGACTGACGCCGACATCTACACCCAGGTGACGCTCAAACGCTGCCAGATGGCCGTGCGCACCGGACGTTTCATCCCCGTGCACATCAACTACACCAACAGTTTCAACAACTACTACCCCGCGGCCGTACTCGACCGTCACGGCGACATGATCTACCTGATGACCAACCACGGCTGCGACTGGCGTTTCAAGGAGATGCCCGACGGCGAGGGAACGATCACCGGCATCATCGTACACGAGCCTTACACCTTCTTCGAGCGGGGCGGCGACATCGGCCGTTACCAGATCCGCAACGTGACGCGCGAGGAGATCGCGCTGGACGAGTCGGCCGACAACGTCTTCTCGGCCGTGGCCGTGGAGTGGAGTCCCGACGGCAGCAAGGACCCCCGCGCTTACGCATTCCCGCAGTATCCGCATCCGGCAACCGACAGCGGTCAGGCGCATTGCGTGGCCGCAACGACGGGTTCGGGACTCTCGTTTATGAGCACCTACGCCTGGCTGGCCGTCGGCAGCGCCTACCGGGCCGCCGAAAACGGGCTGACCATCAACAACGCCTCGTGGGGCCACAAACAGCTGTGGGACACGGCGAAGAACACGGGAAACTCCCTGATCTTCGAGTTCTCGACGCAGGGCGTCAGCTCCACGCAATGCTCCTTCGTCTTCACCTGCCGCTACCACTCGGCACAGGGCGGACTGCGCTACTGGACGGCGGAATATTCGCTCGACGGCGACAACTGGAAGAAGCTCACCGATTTCACGGTTCCCGACAACGGCAACTGGGGCAACATGCAACTCGAGCAGCTTTCGGGCGACAAGAACGTGTGGATGCAGGTTCCCACCGAGATTCTGGGACAGAGCGTGGCATGGATCCGCCTGCGCCCCGTGCAGAACAAGATCGGCACGGCGACGACCTACGACACCGCGACCATCGCATCCAACGGACAGGTAGCCAACGTATTCACCGTCTCCTACGCAGCCCTGCGTTACAACAAATAAACCAGCGAACGACATGAAAACATACGACACGATACAGATGCTGCGCCGGCTGGCTTTCGGGGCGACGCTGCTCACGGCCACGGCCCTGCTGCCCGCCTGCGACGACGATCCCGCCGCACCGGACGAGGAACTGACGACCGATCCGGGAACGAGCGTCCAGCCCGAAACCCTGCGTTTCATCAGTTACAATATTCTCGAGGGCATGAAGCTCGACAAAGCCCAGAACTTCGACAACTTCGTCGACTGGGTGAAGGAGAAGGATCCCGACTTCATGGCCCTCTGCGAGTGCAACGCATTCACCGAGGAGTCGCTCACGGCCCTTGCCGGCCGCTACGGGCACCCCTACGCCATACTCTGCAAGGAGAGCGGATTTCCGGTGGGGCTGACGTCGAAATACCCCATCGAACTGCGCAACCGCCTGCTCGAAGACGTTCCCCTCTGGCACGGAGCCATCCACACCCGCATCAAGGACATCAACATCGTGGTGCTGCACCTCTATCCCTTCGGAACCTATCCCAACGGGCAGGGCGCAGCCGGGACGGGCAACACCTACCGCGACCGGGAGATCAACTGCATCCTCGACAGCACCATCCGCCGCTATCCGGTGGAACCGCTGTGGCTGATGGCGGGCGACTTCAACTCCTATTCGCCCAAGGATGCCGACGCGATGCCCGCGAACACCTATTTCGAGACGCATTCGATCGTACTCAAGAGCGGCTACTGCGACGCCCTGCGCGACCGCCACAGCCAGTTCTTCCACACCGTTCCCACCCCCTACAACGGCGAATCGACGGCGGATCAACGGCGGATCGACTTCATCTACGCCTCGCAGGCCGTGATGCGTGAAATAACCGACTCGCGCATCATCTACGACGAATTTACCGCCACGCATTCGGACCACTACCCGGTGATGATCGAATTCCGCCACTACCCCTCCGGGAAGCAAGCATCAGGAGTTGCACTTAAATAAAAATTCGCATGAAACAATATATCATATTACTGATCCTGCTGGTTTCGGGAGCGCTGACGGCAGCGCCTGCCTTCGCGCAGAAAAGCGGAACCAAACATACCGTAACGGGCAAGGTTACGGACCAGAGCGGCGAGCCGCTGATCGGCGCGACCGTACTGGTGACGGGCACGACGAACGGCGCCAGCACCAACGCCACGGGCGATTATTCGATCCAGGTTCCCGAAGGCGCTTCGCTGACCTTCCAGTACATCGGCTATGAAGCCAAAACCGAAAAGGTCGGCGCGCGCACGAAGGTCGACGTGAAACTCGAACAGAGCAAGCAGACCATCGACGAAGTGGTCGTGATCGGCTACGGCACGGTGAAGAAAACCGACCTGACGGGTTCGGTGGCCAACGTCAAGATGAGCGACATCAAGGACGTGCCGGTGGTTTCGGTCGACCAGGCCCTCCAGGGCCGCATCGCCGGCGCCGACATCATGGCCACGACCGGAGAGCCGGGCGCCACGACCTCGATCCGTATCCGCGGCACGCGCTCGATCTCGGCATCGAACGAACCGCTGATCATCGTCGACGGCGTCATCGACGGCATTCACGACCTGAACGACATCAACTCCGCGGACATCGAGTCGATCTCGGTGCTGAAGGACGCCTCGTCGACGGCCATCTACGGCGCACGCGGCTCGAACGGCGTGATCGTGATCACGACCAAGAAGGGCCGCGGCATAGACGGACGCCCCAACATCACCTTCAAGACCGACCTGGGATTTTCGCAGCTCCCGCGTCAGCTCGACATCATGGATGCCACGGAGTTCGCCCGCTACCGCAACGACTACGCCTATTTCTTCTCAAGCGCCGACGGCAACGATAAAATCGAACCCGACTCACCGATGTCGAAATACCCCTTCCCCAACCCCGAGGCCAAAGGCGTCGGCACGAACTGGATCGACACCATCACGCGCACGGCGCTCTATCAGAATTACGACCTTTCGATTTCGGGAGCCTCCGCGAAAAGCTCCTACTACGCCTCGGCCGGATTCAACGAAACGCAGGGAATCATCGACAACAGCGGGCTGAAACGTTACTCGGCGCGCCTGAAGGTCGACCACGAGTTCGCCAAATGGCTCAAGGCCGGACTGAACCTGAGCTACACCTACCGCGATCAGGACGAAAACCTGGCCACCATCGGCGGAACCAACTGGTGGAACGCCGCCGTGTTCCTCAGCCCGTTCCTCTCCCCCACATCCGACATGAACGACCTGTGGTACTCGGGACAGAAATTCAACAACCCGCGCATCATGCTCGACCACTGCCTCAAGAACGCCCGGCGCATTTCGCTCAACAACAGCGCATTCGTCGAAGTGACCCCCGTCAAGGGACTGAAGTTGCGCAGCCAGTTCACCTACTACTCCTACCAGCGCCACGGACGCTACTACGAGCCGGGATACCTGCCGGCCAAGAAGGAGAACGAAGGCGGTTACGCCAGCCGCGACGAGTACGACGACACGAGTTTCTCAAGCGAAAATACGGTCTACTACGAATTGCGCCCCAAGAGCGGCCACAATTTCGACGTGCTGGGCGGATACACCGCGCAGATCAAGTACGACAACAACTTGAGCATCACCGGGCGCGGCTACACGCTCGACGAACTCACCTGGAACAGCATGGCCGCGGTTCCCGACAAGCAGAACACCTCGATCAGCACCAACCACACGGACTGGACCAAGATGTCGGTGTTCGGACGTCTGAACTACAACTACAAGGAGCGTTACTACGTTACGTTCACGGCCCGTTACGACGGCGCCTCGAACTTCGCCGCCAACAAGAAATGGGGATTCTTCCCCTCGGCGGCCCTCCGCTGGAACATCGCCAACGAGAAGTTCCTGCAAAAAGCCAAGTGGATCGACGAACTGGCCCTGCGCGCCAGCCTCGGACGCACCGGCAACGACGCCATCTCGGCCTACCGTTCGCTGGCGGCCGTCGGCAACTCGACGAGCGGCTACCTGATGGGAGGCACGCAGCAGCTGGCGGTCTACCCGTCGCGTCTGGCATCACCCGACCTGACGTGGGAAACCTCCGACCAGTATACCCTCGGAGCCGACATCTCGCTGTTCGACGGACGGCTCAACGTCACGGCCGACGCCTATCTGATCAAGACCCGCGACCTGCTGCTGACCGTACAGGTAGCCTCGCAGACGGGTTACACCAACTACTTCGCCAACGCCGGACGCACTACCAACAAGGGGTGGGAACTCACCGTCGAAAGCCGCAACATCGTCCGTCCGAAATTCCAGTGGTCGACGACCCTCACCCTGTCGCGCAACAGGCAGATGGTGGACGACATCGCCTCGGAAGACTTCGTGACAGCCTACTCGTCGCCGTCGTCGTCGGGAACCACCTACATGATGTACGGCTACAAGAAGGGCTACACGCTCAACGCCCTCTGGGGATTCCGCTACGGCGGCGTATGGCACAACCAGGAAGAGGTCGAGCGCAACAAGATCACCAAGGCCTACGCCTCGGCCAGCGGCAACACCTTCAAGCCCGGATACGCCCGCTATCAGGACATCAACCACGACGGAGCGCTGAACAGCGACGACCTGGTCTACCTCGGATCGGCCGACCCGGATCTCTACGGCGGTATCCAGAACACGTTCAACATCCATAACTTCACATTCAGCTTCTTCTTCAACTACTCGATCGGCGGCAAGATCTACAACGTCGCCGAACTCTGGATGGGCAACGGTTCGCCCTATACCAACCAATACAAGTACATGCAGAACTCCTGGCATCCGGTCCGCAACCCGAATTCGAACCTGCCGATGGCCGGCAGCTACGACGCCCTGCCCAGCGACCGGCTGGTGCACGACGCAAGCTACCTGCGGCTGAAGAACATCTCCGCGAGCTACACGTTCGACATGCGCAAGGTCACCAAAAACCGCCTGCGCGACATCCGCGTAAGCGTCAGCGGCGAGAACCTCTACCTGTGGAAGAAATACAACGGATTCGACCCGGACGTTTCGACATCGAGTTCCAACTCGGCCCTGCGGCGCGTCGACATCGGCGCTTACCCCAAGCCCCGGACCATTATTTTCAGCCTCCAGATCAGATACTAACAGCCAAGACCATGAAATCATACAGTTTCCTGAAAAAATACCTGCTGGCAGCCACGGCAACCGCCGCCCTGCTGTTCAGCGCGTGCGACCTGGACGAACACCCCACGTCGTTCGTAGGCCCCAAGGAGTACTACAAGACCCGGGCGCAATGCCTGGCGGGCCTGAACGCCTGCTACATACCGATCAACAGCATCTACGACTACTGTTTCCTGATTATGACCGAAGGCGTCACCGACCTGATGTACATCGCTTCGGGGACCAAGGACGCCCAGCTCGACATATCCCCCGCGAAGCCGCTCAACGGCCAGAAGATATGGACCCAGTGCTACAAGGGCGTCATGTACTGCAACTCGACCATCGCCGCCATCGAACGTTCGCCCCTGAACGACATCAAGGAGTCTTCGGAAGCCGACAAGTTGCCGCTGCTGGCCGAAGGCGTGGTCATCCGCTCGTTCTACTACTGGCTGCTGACCTGCATCTTCGGCGACGTGCCCTTCTACACCAAGGAGGTCGCCGACCAACAGGTGATGCAGGAGATCGCCCACATGGGCCGCATGTCGGCAAAGGAGACCCGCGACTACCTGATCGACGAATTGCAGCGTTACGTGCCCTCGATGGACCAGGTGCGTTCGTCGGAGGTCGCGGACAACCGCATGGGCGCCGCGATGGGCTGGATGATGATTGCCAAGCTCGCGCAGTGGAACCACCGCTGGGACGACGCCCTCAAGGCACTCGGCGAACTGGAGAAAATCTACGGCGACCTGCAACAGTATCCGCTCGAAGACATCATGTTCCGCAACAAGAACACCCCGGAGTCGATCTTCGAG
>OOAZ01002120.1_pt1 | contig 11231 bp, 5 predicted proteins | sample 1671221 | NCBI WGS metagenome assembly OOAZ01 (sample SAMN06348134, study PRJEB24527) | human gut metagenome | biome: human gut; feature: ankylosing spondylitis patient; material: feces | host: Homo sapiens | place: China | collected 2015-10
CGAATGGTATTTACCGTCGGCAGGCGAGTTGACTTTGTTGTGGGAACTTCAAAAAACCGGAGTCATTTGCAAAGACAAACAAGATTGTTTCAATGATTTCACACGCAAGGGGTACTGGTCTTCTTCCGAACACTCGGCAGAATCCGCCTGGTATCTGAATTTCGTTAGTGGTGCGATAGTTGCCAACAGCAAAGCCAGCAATTACGCCACGCGCCCTGTCGCACAGTTCTAAAGTTCCAATGGAGGTAGCAGCCCCATTGGTTATAAACGATTGACAAATTGATTGTAAAGCCCGGTCCGCTTACCACAAAATGGACCGGGCTTCTTTTTTTCATATTTTTCACTCTTTCCTTTATCAACCCGGAGATTTTCCGATCTTTGCAGCACACCAATTCTTACGCCTATGAAAATACGATCCACCCATGAATTGCATCAAATTGGGTAAATTGATGCTGGAAGTTGATATAAAGCATTTCCAAGTCAAGGCATTGGCTGACATCAACGGATTACAAACCCGAAACCTCCATCACTGCCAGGTATTTCAACCAAAAACAGCCCGAAAAATCTAAAGACCATATATGACAAAAGACAGAGAATCCTCACGAACTCCCTGCCCTTTTGCTATGTTAAAAATATTATCCCAAAAAACGAATACTTTTACTTCTGAATATTTATTGACCCAACCTTATGAAAAAAATTATTTTTCAGCATGTCCGCCTGCCGTAGTGGGCCAATTTATATTCTGATATATATTGCTATTGTTTATATCGCGGTCAGCAGAAGCTGTACGTATATCACTGATTCCTATCGGATACAAATAATATGCCTCATGCCAGTTATAACCATCACGCAGTTCGTTGGAACTCTCCAAATTACGGCTGTAAGGACGTAGATACTTGCCTTGCTCTTTACCAGAGACAACTGCATCCGATGTCCCGTCCGCCTTGATATCAGCATCATACAACAGATAAAGATTATCCCAAAAATTCACTCCTTCAGGAATCCACTTTGCAGTTATCATACGGTCAAAGGAGCGCCAACGAATCAAATCGGCAAAACGTTGTCCTTCACTGAAAAGCTCGTTCATACGTTCGCGACGAATATTATACAAGGTCACATCCACCATGGAAGTCCCTGAATACACCCCGAAATCCTTTTCTTTGGAAAGATCGGTAGCAGCAATTGTAGCGTCAATATCAGTGCTCACCCCAGCACGTTCACGCAATTGCATCCAATACTTTCTGGCATCAGCATCCAGTGTTCCATTCTTTTCATAACAAGCTTCCATATAGTTCAATAATGCCTCAGCTGTACGGAAAACAGGGCATGCGTTAGTACAGCGCAACTCATCATTCGGAGTCTGGGTATAATCATACGTATAATACTTACGTGGCTGATACCCTGTGATACAACGTATTTCTTGATTTGAATTATCGATACCGGGTTTCTTGAATGGCTGACTATACTGAGGCGCACTAGGATCAGAATCAAGCAGCGTACTCTCACTCCAAACAAAAAGCTGAAGACGTTCGTCGCGACCGGCTTTCACATTATCAATGCTGACATCACCCTGATAGTCATTGCTGGCATAAATGGGTAATCCATTCTTCATCAGAAAAGACTCTGCAAAGGTACGGGTATATCCATCGGCACAACCAGTCTTCACACGATAGGCTGCATCGTGACTGATACTCAGGCTAAAGCTGTACTGTTTCCACAATAAGACTTCGGGGACATTAGCCAGTGAAGGCTGACTATACATTTCAAAATAGTCATTCCAACCTGTGATGACACCCGGTTGAGGTTCTATTACATGATTATTGGTAGTCAGTTGCGCATTATCGGCTACCTGTTTTGCAGCATTCATAGCTTCTGTCAAGAAAAAATCCACTTCACTATCAATACTGAAATTCTTTCCACTGTTATAAGGCATATTGGCTCCCGGCCAATTATTATCTCCCGGTACACGTCCGCTTCCTTTATGATACTTTTCAAAAGTGGCTTCAAACAAGGCTACTCTAGATTTAAACAGCAAAGCCGCCTCTCTATTGACACGCTGACCATTGAACTTGCCTCGACTTGCTAAATATGAAATAGCTTTGTCCAAATCTTCCAATATGAAACGTGCCACTTCATTACGCGGAGTACGCTTACTGTTTTCTACAATGACCTCATCATTATCTTCCAAGACCTTGGTAACTATGGGTAAATCACCATAATAGGCCAACATTCGGAAATAACACAATGCACGGAAGAAGTAACCCTCTCCGATATAGTTCTTAATCAGTTCCGCATCGCCGGTAATCGTTCCATTCTCATAACCGGTAACTGCCTTATCTAAAAAATAATTGTAAACGCGTACTCCTCCATAGTATCCCTGAAGGGCTTTTCCCGAAGAAACTTCCCAATGGTCATCGGCAAAAAGAGTCGTATTACCGTTCAACCCAGCCAACATGATATCGGTATTACCGTCAGAACGTGCCATACCATCACTATAACTCTGCGTATGATACATCTCTCCGCTATAGGGAGCAACCAAATAGGAACTATAATAATTATTCAAGTAAGTAGCCAGCTGATCGGCTGATGTATAGAATGACTCCGGTGTGATTTGGCTTACAGGATCAAGGTCGAGCAGATCGTTACACGAGGTGGTACTCATAGCAGCACCCAACAAAAGACATAATCCGATGTGTTTTGTATTTATTTTCATAATATTCTTCTTTTTATTAGTTAAAAGCTAAGATTTACACCCACAGAAATAGTACGTTGCAACGGATAAGTTTTACCACTGCCCCATCCTTCGTCACCATATCCTCCGAAAGCTTCGGGATCAAATATATCGGACAGACTAGTGATAGTGAATAAATTATCGCATGACAGATAAATGCGGCAATTACTGATTCCGGCCGGTGACAACAGAGATTTCGGCAAAGTATACCCCAACTGGATATTCTTGCAACGGAGATAGGCGGCACTTTGCAAATAACGCGTCTGTGTCTGCTGATTTTTCTGAATACCGCCAAAATAAGGTTTCGGATAATATGCACCAGTATTGTTTTCCGTCCAATAGTCCAAATGATCTTCAAAGCAGGCGCTTTGCCACATATTTCCTTGCGCTCCCCAAAAGTATGCATCACCGGCACCGAAGAACCAATCGCGTTTCAACACTCCTTGAAAGAAAATAGAAAAATCAAATCCCTTGTATGCCGCATCTAAGTTCAAACCGATACGATAACGAGGAGTCGCATTACCAATACGTTTCAAATCACCGTGATCGTCCAAAGTATTTGCACCGGAACTGACAATGCCATCTCCATTCAAATCCTTATACATCACATCACCTGCACCCCAGTTGCTTCCCCAGTTGGGCTTATTGGTTGTCAGCCAATTGTCCATTTCTACTTTTGAAGAAGCCAGACCGACACTTTCATACCCCCAAATTTCATTTAAATACTTGCCATTATAATACCCTCCGATACTTTGATTGCTAAACTCCCCATCGTATGGATAGGTCAGAATTTTAGATCGATTATCCGAGAGATTGAACCGAACACCATATTTGAAATCATTAATCTGATCACGCCATCCGATTTCCAATTCCCACCCCGAAGTACGCATATCACAGTTGTTGGTTTTGGGAGCATTAGTACCCAATACAGAACCCAAGATAGGTGCCGGACCAATCATGTCTTTTGTAGTACGACTATACCAATCAAAAGTACCGGTCAGGCGATTATTAAAAGCGCCGAAATCAAAACCGAAATCCCATGTTTCCACCGTTTCCCAAGTCATGGTAGCATTAACGATGCTGGGAAGGGAAGATGTATTTTGTTTTTCGCCATTAATCAGCCAGTTGCTGGATGCAGAACTGATGGCCTGCTGCTGATAGAACGGATACCAATCCCAGAAACTGTTATAATTGGAACTAGTGTTACCTAATTGTCCCCAAGAACCACGAAGTTTCAGCGTATTAACTGTTTCACTCAATTTCTCAAAGAACTCCTCACGGGCAATATTCCATCCCAAAGATACCGACGGGAACCATGCCCACCGCTTATCGGCTAGAAAACGTGAAGAACCGTCATAACGAATATTAAACTCCGCCAGATACTTACCGTCATAATCATAATTGAAACGTCCGAAATAACCTGCTGTAGCCCGATTCCAATAACCGTCACCATTCTTCTTGTTACTTTGTGTCTGGCTCAAGAAAGGTTTATCTTCAGTTGTTAAGTCTGTACCGCTTGCCCACATATTGTCTTGATTATAACGTTCATAGTTCAAGCCCAACAAAACTTTTCCATTATGTTTTCCAAAGCTGTGAGAATAATCGGTATAAACATTTACAGCATAATAGTTTTGCTTGTAGCGGTTATCATACACATAAGTCACTGTTCCGTATCCAGAATCACGTAACATCGGCTCATTGGCTACATTATAATTATAAATAGGAATTTTGTTTTGAGTAGTCTTATTATTGGTAAGACGCAGAGCACCTTCAGCATAGATGTTCCATCCTTTCAACGGCGTGAAGGTAAACTTTAACTGTTGGGTGAACTCATCGTTGTTCTCCTTATATATCCCCCCGTCTTCCAATTCATAAATCTCCATTTCTGCCATCCAGTTTCCATTCGGATCGACTACCGGACAAGAAGGCCAGCGGCGTGCAATGTTATGGAAGAACAACCCTGTCAGATATTGAGGCTTCTCATAATCCTTGCGTGTCCATTTTGTTGAGTAATCCAGGCGTGCCCATGAAGCCAGTTCGGCTCCGATTTTACTATTCAACGTATAACGGTCCAGTTCGTCGTGCCCATGAGAAATCAGACCATTCTGTAGCAAGAAACTTCCACTGACCGACCAATTAAACTTCTCAGTTCCCCCACTCAGACTCAGATTATGCTGTGTAGAAGGCACATTCTTTTTATAGAATTCCTCAAACCAATCCGTATTGGCAAAAGCCGAGCCATAGTTGTTCCACTTCCCATTCTCCACATTGGCTGTTGTTCCCCAATATTCCGGCTGGCTAGGGTCTGTGAATTCGCCATTCATATACTTCTTGATATTCGCCATCGTTTCATCGCTGAATATATTTGAACCGCCAGCGTTAATATTCGCAGTATTGAAATAAGTGGCAAATTGCAATGAATTAGCCATCTTGGGCACCTGTGTCGCGGTACTGAAACGAATATCGCCGGAGTAATTAACCTTCACCTTACCGGCCTTCCCACTCTTAGTCGTAACCAAGATTACACCAAATGCAGCACGCGAACCATAGATAGAAGCCGAAGCGGCATCTTTCAGAACAGACACACTTTCTACATCATTAGGATTCAAAGAATTCAAATCTCCCTCTATACCATCAATTAAAATCAAAGGACTATCTACAGAACCGTCGCCGATAGAACCTGTACCACGAATATTGATATTCATGCTGGTATTAAGGTCACCCCCACTTGAACTGGTAGAAAGATTCAAACCGGGAACCGCCCCTTGTAATGCCTGACTTACGTTGGCAACAGGGCGTGACTCTATCACATCCGAACCGACCATACTTACCGCACCCGTCACATTCACTTTTTTCTGCGTTCCATATCCCACTACCACCACTTCATCCAAGACTTTTGTATCATCACTCAAAATAACATTCAATGGCACTCCCGTCCACTTTATTTCCTGCGTCTGATACCCTACGAATGAAATGACAATCGTGCTTCCTTTGGGCACATTAGACAGGGAGAAATCTCCATCAATCCCTGTAATGGTTCCATTCGTGGAACCTTTTACTACCACAGATGCACCGATAATCGTTTCGCCTGTAGCATCTTTTACAACTCCGGTACAAGTACCATTTTGCTGAGTCACTCTCACGTCTGTTTTTCTTCCTTCTTGATTGGCGTAAACCGTTCCATTACAGACTGTTGACAAGAACAGTAAAACACCCACGGACTTTAGATACTTAATCATATAGTGATTTTTAAAAGTTTTAGAAAAGCAAAAACTCTTAAAGTACCAAGTACCATTAGAACTTCGTCATTCACTATTACTTATTGAAAATAAGTGCTTGAGGTCTAGTATAAAGACTATTACTACCAATTTAGAGTGTATTTTTGAAAATCATATATATAAAATATTTTCCATATACCCAGCATCTTATAACAGGTAATTTTATATATTTCATTAAGATTATAATAAAAATAAGTATTTCAATTGTCGTCTACAACATTTTTTATATATTTGCAGCGTTAATCTAAATTTTATCGAAAAGCATAAGTTCTAATGGAACTTTGCATATATCTCAATAATCTCTAATTATCAAGATATTACATTTTATAAATCCAATGATTATAGAAAAAGGGTAGATACTTCATTTTTATGGACATATAAAGCTTTTATTTTTACCTAAATGGAAGTCTTCGCTGCTATAAACCCGTAAATCACTGAAATTAAGTTTATTCTTAAGAGCAAGAAATAACAAAAAATAAGAAGAACATAATTAAAACCACACAATAAAAATCGCAACTTAAACCGGAGCATATAAAAACGAAAAAAAACATGGACTCATGGAAATGTATAAAAACATCCATTTAAGTCCATGCTATTTTGTAATACAGCCCAGGCAAGTCATTCTTTATCCTTGCCTGCCGGAAGCCTTTCTATCCGAACTCTGCCTGCCTTGCCCTTGCCTGCTTTGAACCTGTTTCTTCCTACGCCAATAATCACCATTGCTCTTACTGCCCCGGTATGCCTTATTGGCTTTTGCTTTTTCCTTCAGTTCTTCCGTCTTACCAGCCTGCGCTTTCACTCCTTCCACAGTCACCCAAGGATGGTCTTTCACAACCGGAATCTGTAGTCCTATCAGTTTTTGGATATCTTTTAAATAAGGTAATTCTTCCGATTCACAAAAAGAGATGGCTATTCCGTCATGTCCGGCACGCCCGGTACGGCCGATGCGGTGCACGTAGTCTTCCGGGTCGTGGGGAATGTCGAAATTGATAACCAGCTTGATGTCGTTGATATCGATACCGCGCGAGACGACGTCAGTGGCGACGAGGATATCTATACGTCCGTTCTTGAACTCTTTCATCACCTCTTCACGCTGTGACTGCTCAAGGTCAGAATGCATGGCTGCGACGTTGAACTTCATCCGTTTGAGAGTGGATGCCAGCTCTTTTACTTTCATTTTCGAGGACGAAAAAATGATGACACGCTGCGGACGGCTCTTTGAGAACAAGTCTTCCAATATGCGTAGTTTCTGCATGTCATAGCAGACATAGGCCGTTTGCATGATTGTTTCGGGTGGACGGGAGATGGCTATCTTGACTTCTTCCGGGTTTTTCAGGATCGTTTGGGCCAGTGTCCGGATCTTGGGAGGCATTGTGGCAGAGAACATGATGGTCTGGCAGGTTGCCGGCAGTAGTTTGTAGACCTGCATGATATCGTCATAAAATCCCATATCGAGCATCCGGTCCGCTTCATCCAGGACGAAGAAGGATACTTGCGACAGATCGACAGTGCCCAGTTTGATATGCGACAACAGACGTCCGGGGGTAGCGATCACGATATCGGCCCCCATTTCCATCCCTCGTTTTTGCTGTTCCCAGGCAATACCGTCCGTGCCTCCGTAGACGGCAACGGCGGAAACCGGGACAAAATAGGTAAAACCTTCGATCTGCTGGTCGATCTGTTGGGCCAATTCGCGTGTGGGAGCCATGATGATGGCATTGATGGCATTGGCCGGATGTAATCCTTTGCTGAGTTCATTGATCACCGGCAACACATAAGCCGCAGTCTTTCCTGTCCCTGTCTGTGCACAGGCAATAATGTCTTTCCCTTCCAAAATGACCGGAATCGTCAGTTCCTGTACTGGAGTTGTCTCCAGAAAATTCATTGCGTCAAGGCCGTCCAATACGGCCTCTTCTAAGTCCAATTCGTCAAATCTCATCTTTCATCATTAAATTCCCGGTAAAGGTAGATAATATTTGGCAATATTTGTTATATAGAACGCAGCTCTTCTTTCAAAAGAGTTATTTTTTCAAGGGAAGATTGATTTTTGTGATATTTTCCGGGGAAGATTGTGATAAAAATAAATATCTTTATACCCAAATTAGCGTTTTAAAGCATTTTGTTTATATGGGCGGCATTTATGGTGGGAAGGACATCCGGTCAATCTCACAAAAGCAAGATTCATTACATGGATTGATCAATACGATTTTGGATAAACTACCGTTAGGCGTTTTTGTAAAAGATGCAGAAGATGGTTTCAGGTATCTGTATTGGAACCGCTTCATGGAAGAAATAACCGGTATCGGTACGGAAGAAGTTGAGGGACACAATGATTTCGAACTGAGTTTTGATGCGATCATGCCCGCGGAAGAGCGTTTAGGGCTGGATCGTGATGTCATGGAGACGGGTAGGACTATTGAATTTAGCGGGAAGATTTCTGATGCGTATGGCATCCCGAAGGATATCGAAGTCACGAAATTCCCGATTGTCTTGAGCAATGGCAAACCCCTTTTGCTGGCTTTGTGGCGTGACGTCACGGTCCGCAACAAGATGGAGAATACCTTGAGACGTTCGCAGGTACTTACTAAGATGGCCCTGCATTCCAATGATATCCGCCTCTGTTCCATATTCGTGAATCCTGACAGCAAACGGAATTATGATGATTCGGTTGTCCAGGTAAATAACTGGTTGCCGGGTAAAGAAGACGAGCTGGTCGATATTTCATGGCCTCGTTTTGCCGCGCGGGTTCATCCTGACGACAGGGAGAGACACGATGAGGCTTTTCGGAAATTATGTTCGGGAGAGATATCGGAAATGAAAATCGAGTTGCGTGTGAAATACCCGGGAATGGATCATTACCACTGGCGTGAATCGTCGGCAACCGTCTACGAACGGGATGAACGGGGAAGGGTGCTTGTGATCCTGGGATGTACGATCAACATACAGGAACGCAAAGGGCAGGAGCTGAACCTGGAAGAAGCCAAGCACAAGGCGGAGCTTGCCGATAAGATGAAGTCCAAGTATCTGGCGGATATGAGCCATGAGATCCGCACCCCGCTGAATGCGATCACCGGTTTTTCCGAATTGATGGCTTTTGCCGATTCGGATGAGGAGCGTAGGGAATATTATGAGATCATCAAGACCAATAATCTGCTGCTGATGCAACTGATAAACGATATACTCGACCTGTCCAAGATCGAAGCCGACGCTATCAGGATCAGTTATGAACCGGTCGATATAAACGGACTGATGGATACGATATTCGCCTCTATCAAACTCCGTATGCCCGAAGGAGTGCAGTTGTTCTTGGAAAAAGGTAGCTGCACGTGCTGTTTCGGAGCCGATAGTATCCGTCTGTTGCAATTGATCAATAATCTGGCGAATAATGCGATTAAGAATACCAAGCAGGGAAGTATCACGCTGGGATATACCTGCCTGCCGGATAAATGTCTGGAATTTTATGTGAAGGATACGGGAACCGGCATTGCAAAAGATAAACTGGAGAGCCTTTTCACACGCTTCGTCAAGGTGAACGATTATGTGGAAGGTATCGGTTTGGGGCTTGCCATCTGCCAAGGGCTGGTTACGAAAATGGGTGGTTCCATGCACGTGGAATCCGAATTAGGGGTCGGTTCGACTTTCTCCTTCGTGCTGCCGTCACATGAGGGATAAAGTGATGCATTATTTATAATATTTCTTGTATATCTTGTCGAATGTACCGTTCTTGCGTATCTGTTCCAGCCAGCTGTTCAGGCTGTCGAGCAGGATAGGGGAGTCTTTGCGGACTGCCCAGGATTGGAGTTGCGTGAAACTTATGTCTGTTTTGATATCTATTTCCGGGAGTTGCTTTTGGGAAAGGGCAGCCGTCTGCTGGTCGCAAACGGCATAATCGATATCTCCTTTGGCAACCATGATGGCAAGCTGTTCCCCGGAGTATAATTCGTCTTCTATCACGTAGATCGTATCGCCGATCTCATGTCCTAAGTTTTGTAGCCTGAGCTGGGCGGGAGAATCTTTTGGGATATATAGGGTCTTACCGGCCAGATCGAGTTGGTTGCGGATGGGCTTGAGCCCGTTATTGGCCGCTTCCGTCCGTTGTATCAGGACTTGCTTGTCGAGGACGATCGGTTCGGTGAACAGATATTTCTCTTTGATCTCGCTGGTGATCGGGATATTGCGGGCAACGGCATCGCAATTGTTCTCTTCAAGCATATCGAAGCTTTCGGCCAGGCTCATCTCCAAAAATATCTGTATTTCCAGACCTGATAATTGGGCGATAGCCTGGCTCAGTTCATATTGGAAACCTTCTATCGTGTCACCTGCCACATAATACCCCGATTGATTGTATTCGGTCACCAGCCGCAGGATTCCTTCTTCTTTGATCTCCGGATAATCGCGTGGGAAGACTTCAGCCTTCGGCATGGTTTTCAGGCGCCATAACATGATCATGGTTGCTACGGCGATTATCAGCAGCCCGGTGTAGACTCCTATCAGTTTCCTCGATTTCATAAGATCAGTTGTTGAATGTGACAGCCACGCCCATTTTCAGGACGAACGGATCCAGCGGATAGTGCGCCAGCGAGAAATAGTTCGGATTGACGAACTTGGAACCCAGGTTATAACCCATCACAAAGAAACGAGCCTGTTTTAGGTGGAAGTTGACATAGGCATTGACAAGCGGGAAATTGCCGACTTTCACTTCGTCCTGTATCTGGAACTGCTGTGTGGCCGGTTCGTAATACGGGGCGTAGTAAGAAGTGTTATAATACATATTGGCTCCCAATTGCACCATCAGCACCTTTGCTACCTTGAATTTCAGATACATATTGGTATACAGGCTGATTTGAGGCAAAGGCAGTACGCTTTTGTCGCTGCTCAACTGGTAGGCCACTTCGTTTTCCCATCCGAAAGCGCGGTACATGACATCTTGTTTGATGCGGGCGTTTATCACTTGCAGATTTCCGCTTTTCTGTTCCGGCATTCCTTGTTTGTTGAAGAATACATAGTTCTGTATGCTTTCGACCCCGGCAGACAACTGTGTCCGTGTGGACTCCAGGTTGATCTTGGCTCCGGCATAGATTTGCTGGATCATGTTCATATCCCGGTTATCCCACCAGAAATAGCGGGAATGGAAGTGACGCATATAGAAGGAAGGGGTGACATTCTTGATGTATCCTTCCGCACTGATCGTCGCATCTTTTTTTAATAGCTTGAATTTGGTT
>OOAZ01002124.1_pt1 | contig 11221 bp, 8 predicted proteins | sample 1671221 | NCBI WGS metagenome assembly OOAZ01 (sample SAMN06348134, study PRJEB24527) | human gut metagenome | biome: human gut; feature: ankylosing spondylitis patient; material: feces | host: Homo sapiens | place: China | collected 2015-10
GGATATGGAATCCGCCCCTACGTTTTTGTGGTGGGCGGCCCCCGCGCGGAGGCGGTGCCCCGCGTGGAGTTTTCTCCCTTTGGTCGAAAACGAAATCCGTAGGGGCGCATTCTATATGCGCCCGCCGAAGTTTGTCTTACCGCAAGCGGGCACGGGCGGATATGGAATCCGCCCCTACGTTTTTTGTGGTGGGCGGTGCCCCCGCGCAGAGGGCGGTGCCCCGCGCGGAGTTTTCTCCCTTTGTCGAAAACGAAACCCGTAGGGGCGCATTCTATATGCGCCCGCGGAGGTTTATCTTACCGCAAGCGGGCACGGGCGGATATGGAATCCGCCCCTACGTTTTTGTGGTGGGCGGCCCCCGCGCGGAGGCGGCCAAGGGGCGCGTTTTTGCCTGTTGTGCGTGCAAGCGGATTTATTTCCGCTTGCGCCTTGTCAAAAACCATCTTATGTGGTATACTATTTCTCTACAAGTTCACAGGCAAACCCGGTGCAAACCGGCGACGCAAAGCTATAGGGGTCCATCGGGTCAGCCAGTTGCCAACAAGAAATTGTTGTTTTACTGCCGCCGGTAGCTTCGCGTCCTTTTTGGGGCAGGAGTTGACGAGGGTGAAAACACACCGATACACCGGCGGCACAAAGCAGGGCATCTATAACGCTCTGCTGTTTTTTGCTGCCCGCGGATATTGTTTAATACGGTCAGACAGCGCTTTCAGGTATGGGTCCGCCATGCCCTGAAGGCGTTTTTTCCTGCGTCACAGCCTATATAGCAGACCGTCAAAAAAATAAGGAGAAAAACCGGATGAAAAAGAAACCACTGCACAGAATTTCCTCCCTGCTTGCAGCCACGGTGCTGGGTCTGTTCCTGCTGACCGGCTGCGCCGGAAAAAGCGCCGAGGCGGTGCAGGCACAGGAGGACGCCGACACCATTCAGGTCTATTTGTGGACCAACAGCCTCTACGAAAAGTACGCCCCCTACGTGCAGGCGCAGCTGCCGGACGTAAACATTGAGTTTATCGTGGGCAACAACGATCTGGACTTTTACAAATTCTTGCAGGAAAACGGCGGTCTGCCGGACATTATAACCTGCTGCCGCTTCTCCCTGCACGATGCGGCCCCCCTGAAGGACAGCCTGATGGACCTTGCCACCACCAACGAAGCAGGCGCTGTCTACAATACCTACCTCAACAGCTTTAAAAATGAGGACGGCAGTGTCAACTGGCTGCCCGTATGCGCAGACGCCCACGGCTTTGTGGTCAACCGCGGCCTTTTTGAGGAATACGGTATCCCTCTGCCCACCGATTACGCCAGCTTTGCCGCTGCCTGCAAAGCCTTTGACGAGGCAGGCATCCGCGGCTTTACCGCCGATTATCTGTACGACTACACCTGCATGGAAACGCTGCAGGGGCTTTCCGCCGCCGAGCTTACGACCACGGAAGGGCGCAAATGGCGCACCGCCTACAGCGACCCCGCCGACACCGCCCGTGTCGGGCTGGACAATACCGTCTGGCCGGGCGCCTTTGCGCGTATGGAGCAGTTCATCCGGGACACCGGTCTTACGGCGGCGGACTTAGAGCTGAATTACGACGACGTGACCGGGATGTTCGGCAAGGGGGAGCTTGCCATGTACTTTAGCAGCTCCGCCGGCGTACAGATGTTCCGGGAGCAGGGCATCGACGCGACCTTTTTGCCGTTCTTCAGCCAGAACGGCGAAAAATGGCTGATGACCACCCCCTACTTCCAGGTGGCGCTGAACCGCGACCTGGAGCAGGACGCCGCCCGGCGCGTAAAGGCAATGCAGGTCCTGCACGTCATGCTGTCGGAGGGAGCGCAGGAGCAGATCCTCGCGGACGGGCAGGATCTTTTGAGCTACAGCCAGAATGTCAGCTACCACCTGACCCACACCATGGAGGACGTGCGCTCGGTGGTGGAAGAAAACCACATGTACATCCGCATCGCCTCCAACGATTTCTTTGCCATCTCCCAGGATGTGGTTTCCAAGATGATCGCGGGCGAATATGACGCCGGGCAGGCCTACCGTGCGTTCAACGCCCGCCTTTTGACAGAGAGAACGCCCGACACAAGCGATATTGTGCTGAGCAACGAAACCGCCTATTCCAACGTGTTCCACAAAAACGGCGGCAATGCGTCCTTCTCGGTTATGGCAAACACGCTGCGCGGGCTGTACGGCACCGACGTGCTGGTGGCACCTGCCAGCAGCTTTACCGGCAGCGTGCTGCAGGCAGACTATACCCAGACAACAGCGCGCGCCATGATCATGCCCAACGGGCTTATGTCGTACCGGCGCACCATGACGGGTGCCGAGCTGAAGGACACCGTGCGCGCCTTTGTGGAAGGCTGCGAGGGCGGCTTTACCCCGTTCAACCGCGGTTCCCTGCCGGTGGTCAGCGGCATTGCCGTGCAGGTGCAGGAGAACGGCGGCAGCTATACGCTGACCGGCATCACCCGCGGCGGCCAGCCGCTGCAGGATGACGACACCGTCACCGTGACCTGCCTGGCAACCGAAAAGCAGATGGCGCCGCTGCTGCAGGACGAAAGCCGCGCGTTTGAGCGCGGGGAGGCCACGGTCAGAAACGCCTGGAGCGAGGCACTTTCCGGCGGCAGCGTGACGCTGGCCGCGCCGGAAAGCTATATTACATTCGGGGGGGGTAATGCGCTGTGGAAGAAGCTAAGCATAAAATAAAAATAAAGCGACATTCCCGGCAAAATTGGTATGCTGCGGCGGCCTGCCTGCTGTCGATTGCGCTGCTTGTCTGCCTTAGCGCGCAGTACCTTTCGTTTGTGTCAAAAACCATCTATGCGGAAAGCACCGAGCATTTGGAGGAAGTCCTGCACAAATCCAACAATATGCTGAGCCTGATCGTCAGAAAGAACCTCTCCTACCTGCATTTGTGGAACGGCTTTCTGAGCAGTGACCCCGATGATGCCAGCACGCAGGCGTATCTGGAGTCAGCGCAGCAGCAGCTTGGCTTTGCCGAATTCTACTTTCTTTCTTACGACGGCAACTACATGACCCCCAGCGGGAAAACGGGCTACCTGGGCCTGCAGAGCAATCTGGACGAGCAGCTTTCCGACCAGAAGGACGTTGTGTTGAACACGGCCCTGCCCGGGCAGGACCCGATGCTGGTGTTCATCTGCCCCGAAACCAAGGGCATCTACCGCGGCTTTTCCTACGATGCCGTTGCCATCGGCCACTACAACAATGTTGTGATGAAGGCCGTGGACGATTCGGCTTTCGGCGGAACGGCCAGCTCCTTTGTCATCTACCCGGACGGGCAGGTCGTGATCGAAAATATCTCAGAAGGCTCGGAATCCATTTATAACTTTATAGCGATACTGCAAGAGTATTCCGACTTTTCCGAGGCGCAGATACAGGAGCTTACGGACGACTTTGCGCAGGGCATCACCGGAAACCGCGAGGTGACGCTGGACGGCACAAGATACTATATGGTCTACGAAAGCACCGGCATCCAGAACTGGACCCTGGTGGGGCTTATCCCGCGGAATACCGTCAATGCCGCCATGAACCAGCTTTGGCAGCGCACGGTGCAGATCGTAGCCCTCGTTGTCCTGTCGATTGCGGCAATGGTCCTTCTGATGGTCATGCACCGGGGCCGCACCAAGCTGCGCCGCCAGAACACCGCGATTTTGTACCGGGATGTGCTGTTCGAGAAGCTGTCCCAGAACGTGGACGACGTTTTCCTGCTGCTGGATGCCCAAAAGCACCGGGCGGATTATGTCAGCCCGAACATAGAACGGCTGCTGGGCCTGACGCTGAAGAGCGTGCGCAAGAATATCGGCACGCTGGCCCTGCTGCACCCGGCGGATTCCCCCGGCCGCACCAAAAATTATCTGGAAGGGCTTGCCTGCGGCGACCAGCGCGAATGGGACACGGAGTTTGTCCATCAGAAAACCGGGGAGCATCGCTGGTTCCATGTGGTTGCCATGGGCAGCGAGGTCGAGGGCAAAGCCAAGCACATTTTGGTTCTGTCTGACCGCACCGCCGACAGGCAGGCGAACCAGGCGCTCTCGGATGCCGTGGCCGCCGCCGAAAACGCCAACCGCGCCAAGAGTACCTTCCTTTCCAGTATGTCCCACGACATCCGCACCCCGATGAATGCCATCATCGGCTTTGCCACGCTGGCGGTCAGCCATCTGGACGACAGGGACCGCGTGAAGGAGTACCTTACCAAGATACTTGCCTCCGGCAACCACCTGCTTTCGCTCATCAATGATATTCTGGATATGAGCCGCATCGAAAGCGGAAAGATCCAGCTGGACGAGACCGAGGTCAACCTGTCCGACGTGCTGCACGACATAAAGACCATCGTCAGCGGGCAGTTTTACGCAAAGCAGTTGGAATTGTATATGGACGCGATAGATATTACCGATGAGGACGTTTATTGCGACAAGACCCGGCTGAATCAGGTTTTGATGAACCTTTTGTCCAACGCCATCAAGTTCACCCCCACGGGCGGCACGGTGTCGCTGCGGGTGCGCCAGCTTGCCGGCCAGGTCAGCGGCTGCGGGCAGTATGAGTTCCGCGTCAAGGACAGCGGCATCGGCATGAGCCCGGAGTTTGCCCAAAAAATCTTTGAACCCTTTGAGCGCGAGCGCACCTCCACGGTAAGCAAGATACAGGGCACCGGGTTGGGCATGGCCATCTGCAAAAACATCGTAGATATGATGGGCGGCACCATCGAGGTGCAGACCGCGCCGGGCAAGGGCTCTGAATTTATCGTCCGTGTGCCGCTGCGCATACAGGCAGAGCACCGCAAGGCGGAAAAGATCCCCGCGCTGGAGGGTCTGAAGGCGCTGGTGGTGAACGACGATTTCAACACCTGCGACAGCGTGACCAAGATGCTGGTCACGGTGGGTATGCGCGCCGATTGGACGCTTTCCGGCAAGGAGGCCGTGCTGTGCGCACGGCAGTCCATCGAGATGGGCGATACCTACAAGGCCTATATCATCGACTGGCGCCTGCCGGATATGAACGGCATCGAGGTCACCCGCCAGATTCGCAGTTTGAACGATGATACGCCCATTATTATCCTGACCGCCTATGACTGGTCCGACATTGAGGCCGAGGCAAAGGCCGCCGGTGTCACGGCGTTCTGCCCCAAGCCGATGTTCCTGTCGGACCTGCGCGACTCCCTGATGACTGCCATCGGGCAGAAGCCGGAGGAGCAGCAGGGCGTATTGCCCAAGGAACCCACCGACTTTGCGGGCAAGCACATCCTGCTTGCCGAGGATAACGAGCTGAACCGCGAGATCGCCGTGGAGATTCTGAACGCCTACGGCTTTGAGGTCGATACCGCCGAGAACGGCGCCATCGCCGTGGAAAAGGTCTGCACCGCCGCGCCGGGGCAGTACGATCTGGTGCTGATGGACGTGCAGATGCCGATCATGGACGGCTACACCGCCACCCGCCGCATCCGCGAGCTGGAAAACCCCGCCCTGGCGGGCATCCCCATTCTTGCCATGACGGCGAACGCCTTTGACGAGGACCGCCGCAACGCCCTGGAATGCGGCATGAACGGTTTCCTGTCCAAGCCCATCGTGATCGCCGACCTTGTGCAGGAGATGCGCAAGGTCCTGTAACACGCGGGGTTTCAGAGCCGGGAATCATACGCAAAGCCAAAACAAAAAACGCAGCCACGCTATTTTACAGCAAAATAGCGTGGCTGCGTTTTTTGTGGGTGTCCCTGTTGGCCGAAAACGAAATCCGTAGGGGCGCATCCTATATGCGCCCGCGGAGGTTTATCTTATCGCAAGTGGGTACGGGCGGATATGGAATCCGCCCCTACGTTTTTGAAGCGGCGGCGCACCCGCACAGAGGCGGTGCCCCGCGCGGAGTTTTCTCCCTTTGGCCGAAAACGGAATCCGTAGGGGCGCATTCTATATGCGCCCGCGGAAGTTTATCCTTCCGCAAACGGGCACGGGCGGATATGGAATCCGCCCCTACGTTTTTTGTGGGGACGGAGAGGGGCACGTTTTTCCCTGTTGCGTGTGTAGGGGCGACCATTGGTCGCCCGTCAACTTACCGCCGCAACGCATTTTCCGGGACAGTTTTCTTGTAAGGCAAGCGGGCACGGGCGAGCAATGCTCGCCCCTACAAATGTTTTTTGACAGTCTAAGCCCGAAATATTCCTGCCTGCCGCACGTTTCTCTCCCCCACCGCCTGCGGGCGGAGCCCCCTCGCAGAGGGGGCCAAGAGAGGGCGATGCCCTGCGCGGAGTTTTCTCCCTTTGGCCGAAGACGAAATCCGTAGGGGCGCATTCTATATGCGCCCGCGGAGGTTTATCTTATCGCAAGCGGGCACGGGCGGATATGGAATCCGCCCCTACGTTTTTGAAGCGGCAGAGCACCAGCCGTCATGGGGCGTGACGGCTGGTAAGAGTTATAGTTTTAGGGGGGCGGTGTTTACCCAACGCTGACTTCAAAGGTTTGTAAACCGTGTAAGCAGCATCGCTGCTAAGCACAGGGTAGTCGTCTGTGCCGATACGCTGCCCCCAAACCTGCGCGGCAGTTGTGCCCGGTGCTGCATCGTTTAGCGCTTGCTGCAGCAGGTACGCCACATAGTCGCTTTTGAACTCAGCTGCGGTTTTGGCAGTACCGCCTTTAGAAGTCTCTGCACTTGTATCAAGGTAATAGCAGTTGGTGGAGTCATCACCACCACCGCACACGCCGCCGACACGATTTTTGCCGGAAACCTTGCCGGTGTTGTGGCAGTTCAGCACACGCCCTACGTGATCACCCCTTTGGTTAGAACCGCAGATACCGCCGACAGCATTGCCTGTACCTTTTACTGTACAGCCGGAGGTACAGTTCTCTACGGTGCCACCATCGTTCCTCCCGCAGATGTCACCGACATTCACTTTCCCGGACACATAGGAATCCGCGATGGTGACATTTTTCACGGTGCCGCCCGCGCCAACGCAGCCGAACAAACCAACGTAGTTCTCATTGACATTAACGTACAGCCCTCTGATGGTGTGACCGTCGCAGTCAAATGTGCCAATAAACGGACGGTTTAGTGTACCAACGGGCTTCCACTTATCGAAGGTGGTGTTGGTGTTCAAATCGCCGTTGCTGTCTAATACGCCTTCGTTGATGGTGATGTCCTTCGTCAGCTTTGCCTTGTTTCAGCCAAGCATAATAATTCTGAGGCAGTGATGGAACTGTACAAGCGATGCCAGCCAACCATCAAAAAGTACAGCTACGTCAACGGAAAATTTGATGAGGACTTGTACCAGAACCTTGTGATTGCGTTTCTTGGCGTAATTGAAAAATTCAAATAACGGAAAGCGGGGCTTCGGCCCCGCTTTTCCTCTTGTTCGTAGTAAATCTCGATGGTATAATAATATTATTATTCGTTGAGGGAGGACGGTGCAGCTATGACAGAAACGGAAAAGGAAAAAGCCGCCACCAAATTTGCCGCAGATTGGAAAGATAAAGAACTGCGAAACCGGCGAGTACCTGCATATCGAAAATCTGACCGGCCATGTAGAGCATGGTGAGGTTCCAACAACTTGATGGAGTGCCCAGTGGACGGAATCGGAGGTTGATGGCTATACACGACTAATCGATCGTTGGCAGCCAGATTACTCTATCCACACCGAGGATTACCAGTGGTTGAACATACGTCGTTCGGGAAGGTGAAGCGCAAACAGCAAAAATCCAGTATTCATGCGGGTTTGCGGCGAGATGGCTCTCGATCAGATAGCTCTCTTTCAGACGCTCAAAGGGCTGAAATCACAATCGCATAGTTGTTTTCATGGGAGAATGGCGGTAACAGCGGTCATTCTCCCTTTTTTCGTTCCTGCCGCTTTCAATGAGGAGGAACACGAACATGGAAGAACCGAAAAGCACAGCAAAGCGCAGAACAAAAACCTCTGTTCCCGTGCAGGAGGATAAAATCACGCTGCTCCCGCTGTCGGAGCTGCACGACTTCCCAAATCACCCGTTCAAGGTGCGGGACGACGAGGCCATGCAGGAAACGACGGAGAGCATCCGGCAGTACGGCGTTCTCGTCCCGGCTATCGTCCGTCCCCGCGAGGACGGCGGCTATGAGATCATCGCCGGACACCGGCGCAGGCACGGCAGCGAGCTGGCGGGGCTTTCCGCCATGCCCTGCATCGTGCGGCAGATGGACGACGACACCGCCACCATCCTCATGGTGGACAGCAACATCCAACGGGAGAACATCCTGCCCTCTGAACGGGCGCAGGCGTACAAAATGAAGCTGGAGGCTATCCGCCGCAAGGCTGGCAGACCGGCAAAAACAGAGGAAAAGGCGGATGAAAATAATTCGCCGCAAGTTGCGGCGAATTTCCGAGCAGATGACGAAGTGGCAAAGGACGCCGGTATCAGTGGCGACACTGTGCGCCGCTACATCCGTCTGACCGAACTCACCCCGGAGGAACAGCAGATGCTCCTGACCGCCATCGACAGCGAACAGGCTACGCCCTCGCTTTCGCAGGCGCAGCGCATCACAAAACACCCCAACTACAAGTATCTTTCGGACGCGAATCCCAAGAACGCCTTTGACATTGAAAAATTCCTCTCCACAAAGCTCAAGCTGAAGTCGGAGGAGGAATTTGAGGTTTTTGACGCGTGCGTGGCCGCAGGTTCAGAATCCGCCTGAACGGGCGGATTTTTATATATACATCAGACACCCATTCCGTAAAGGAGGACGCCGACAATGCAGCAGACACACGCGAAACGCAAAGTCGGAGGAAAGCACAACCGAATATTTGAAAGGAGAAGCCGGAATCGACAGCCGCACACAGCGGCCAGCTCATTCCGGCTTTGCGGTTTCCATCGTAAAAACCATAAAGAAACGATTCCGGCACATAAAATATGGATTTCTTCAATAGCGCAGTCGATGTTCTGCAGACCCTCGTCATTGCCCTCGGAGCCGGTCTTGGCATCTGGGGCGTCATCAACCTGCTGGAGGGTTACGGAAATGATAATCCGGGCGCAAATGCTCATGTGCGGTAAAGTAACACATAGCTTTGATAGATAGCCACCTACTATTCCAAACCCCATAATATCAAAAAGCAGGACAAGCATAGCCGTTTGCTCTGCTTTTTTTGTATTCCATTCTTGACAGCCGCCATATATCGTATTATACTGTACTTGTTAAAGCGATACAGTTAAAGACAGAAAGGCGGTGGGACTTTGGAAATTGTTGTGAGCAACAAAACAAGTCGCCCTTTGTATGAGCAAATTTCAACGCAAATTAAATCACAGATTATGAATGGTGAACTGAAAGCTGGGGAAGCACTTCCCTCTATCCGTTCTCTTGCAAAATCCTTGCAGATAAGTGTTTTGACTGTTCAAAAGGCATACGACCTGCTTCAATCAGACGGTTTTATCGAAACGACAGCCGGAAAAGGTTGTTATGTATCAGTACAAAATCAAGACTTCTATCTTGAAGAACAGCAAAAGAAAATCGAGGAACACTTTAACGAAGCCATTGAAATTGCCCGTACAAGTGGAATACCACTTAATAAATTACTGAATTTGTTGACACTATTGTATGAGGAGGATTGACAATGAACAATGCTTTGACTATTTCGGGTCTTACCAAAACATATAAAGATTTTGTTTTGGACAATGTTTCTTTTAGCGTTCCAAGTGGGTCTATTGTCGGACTGATTGGAGAAAATGGCGCAGGAAAGAGCACAACAATAAATGCGGCTTTGGGGCTTATCCATAAAGAAGCCGGTCATGTTTCGGTATTGGGAAAAGATGAACTGGATAATGAAACAAAAGAACAGATTGGAGTAGTATTTGACGGAAGCAACTATCCGGAAATTCTTTCTCCCAAGAAAATCAACCAGATAATGAAAAATATCTATGGCTCATGGGACGAGCAAGCCTATTTTCGGCTACTGAAACAATTTTCCTTGCCCCTTGATAAGCAGATTAAACAGTTTTCCAAAGGTATGAAAATGAAGCTGGCTATTTCCGTAGCCCTTTCACACCATTCTAAGCTGCTGATTTTGGACGAAGCAACCAGCGGGCTTGACCCTGTTATCCGGGACGATATTCTGGATATGCTTTTGGATTTTGTGCAGGACGAAGAACACTCCATACTGGTATCTTCCCACATTACCAGCGATTTAGAAAAAATTGCCGATTACATTGTTTTTATCCATGAGGGAAAAGTTGTTTTTTCCAAACCGAAAGATGAACTGATTGAACAATATGGCGTTATAAAATGCGGAGCAGCACAATTTGACGCATTGGATAAATCGGATATTATCACATACAGAAAAATGGATTACGAATGGCAGATTTTAGTTTCTGAACGGGATAAAATGCAGAAAAAATATCCAAAAGCATTGATTGTACCCGCTACGATTGATGAAATTATGCTTCTCTATGTAAAGGGGGAAAGATGATGAAAGGCGTTTTACTAAAAGACCTCTATATTGCAAAGAGCAATATCTTTGTAACTATCGTCAGCTTGATTGTTTTAGGTTTTGGATTGTCTTTTTTACTGGAAACAAGCGCACTTCTGATTTTAGCCCCGGTAGCTTCCACAACAGCGGTTTTTATCAGTATCACAAGTGACGCAGGCTCAAAATGGAATAAAAATGTGATTACCATGCCCGTATCAAGAAATCAGATTATCAGAGAGAAATTTATCTTTTATATCTTGCTTGCGGTAATCGGTTTAATTACAGCACTTATTCCATGTATTGTGCTTATGTTAGCGGGAGCAGATATAACAGTTCATTCTTTGTGCTTATATGCCGCAATCGGTATGAGTGCCACTTTATTAGCGGGCGGCATTAGCTTACCATGTGCTTATTTGTTTGACCCGGAAAAATCCCAAATTGTTTTTATGATGTCCTTTATGGCATCGACAGGTGTTATTGTTGGGCTTGTACTTCTCACAAACCTCTTTATTCCTGTAAAAGACAATATCCAGTTGGCTTTTAATATCGTGCTTGTAATCTCTATTGTGTGGTTTTTTATCTCATATCGGATTGCAGCAGCAGTATATAAAAATCGGGATATAGTTTGATAACACAGTAGCAGAATAGCAAATCCAGCCGAGCCAGTCAACGGCAAGTAAATGGGTTGCACCCACCGTTGACAGCCCCGACTGTCCTTGCTGGTGGGTAATCAAGGGGCGACAGCAAAAAGTGCTGCCGCCCTTTCCCATAATCGAAGAAAGGGGGATTTT
>OOAZ01002132.1_pt1 | contig 11186 bp, 6 predicted proteins | sample 1671221 | NCBI WGS metagenome assembly OOAZ01 (sample SAMN06348134, study PRJEB24527) | human gut metagenome | biome: human gut; feature: ankylosing spondylitis patient; material: feces | host: Homo sapiens | place: China | collected 2015-10
TTTCAGGATAAGTATTTCCCAGACGGCAACCACGGTGACCCAACATCGGGTTATGCTCACACAATGATTCTACACGTTGCTGGATATATTGCAGGCTCACACCCATAGTATCTGCCATTTCCTGCTGTCCCTTCAAATCATGAGGAACGAACTCATGCAAAGGAGGATCGAGCAAACGAACAGTTACCGGGCAACCAGCCATTGCTTTAAAGATGCCCTTAAAGTCTTCCTGTTGGTATGGAAGAATCTTAGCCAATGCTTTACGACGTCCTTCCGCATTTTCCGCCAGAATCATTTCACGCATTGCCTTGATCTTTTCACCTTCGAAGAACATGTGTTCCGTACGGCAAAGCCCAATACCTACTGCACCGAAGTTACGAGCCACTTCCGCATCATGAGGAGTATCCGCATTTGTACGTACCTGCAGACGAGTATACTTATCAGCCAGCGTCATTAATTCAGCAAAGTCACCGGAAAGTTCTGCAGCCTGTGTTTCTACCTTACCATTATAAACTACACCTGTACTTCCGTTCAGAGAGATATAATCGCCTTCTTTCAACACAACACCGTCAATTTCTACGGTACGGTTTTTATAATCGATATTCAATGCACCTGCACCTGATACACAACATTTACCCATACCACGAGCCACAACAGCAGCATGAGAAGTCATACCGCCACGAGCCGTAAGAATACCTTCGGCAACTGCCATACCGGCCAAGTCTTCCGGAGAAGTTTCGATACGAACCATTACCACACGTTTACCGGCAGCATGCCATTCAGCAGCGTCGTCAGCAAAGAACACCACCTGACCGGTTGCAGCACCCGGAGAAGCCGGAAGACCACGAGTCAACACTTTGGCTTTCTTCAAAGCATCCTTATCGAATACAGGGTGAAGCAATTCATCGAGTTTATTCGGTTCCACGCGCATCAAAGCAGTCTTTTCGTCAATCATACCCTGACGGAGCAAATCCATAGCGATCTTCACCATAGCAGCACCTGTACGCTTACCGTTACGTGTCTGAAGGAACCAGAGTTTACCTTCTTGTACGGTGAACTCCATGTCCTGCATATCTTTATAATGATTTTCCAGTTTAGTCTGGAGAGCATCTAATTCTTTATAGATTTCCGGCATTGCCTCTTCCATGGAAGGGAACTTCGCTGCGCGAACATCTTCGGTCACACCAGCCAATACAGCCCAACGTTGAGAACCAATCTTGGTGATCTGTTGCGGAGTACGGATACCGGCCACTACGTCTTCACCTTGTGCGTTAATCAGATATTCACCATTGAAAAGGTCTTCACCCGTACCGGCATCACGTGAGAAACAAACACCAGTAGCCGAAGTTTCACCCATATTACCGAACACCATAGCCTGTACATTGACAGCTGTACCCCATTCATCAGGTATACTTTCCATCTTACGGTAAAGGATAGCGCGTTCATTCATCCATGAATCAAATACGGCACATATAGCTCCCCAAAGTTGTTCGTATGCACCAGTCGGGAAATCTTTTCCGGTCTGTTCCTTTACGGCAGCCTTAAATTTCTTTACGAGTTCCTGCAAGTCTTCCACTTTCAACTCGTTATCCAGTTCTACCCCTTTCGCTTTCTTCACCTCTTCAATGATTGCTTCGAACGGGTCGATATCATCTTTATTGGTAGGCTTCATGCCCAATACTACGTCACCGTACATCTGCACAAAACGACGATAAGAGTCCCATGCAAAGCGTGCATTACCTGTCTTACGGATAATACCTTCTACCACTTCGTCATTCAATCCCAAGTTCAGAATCGTATCCATCATACCCGGCATAGATGCGCGCGCACCGGAACGTACAGACACCAACAAAGGATTTTCAACGTCACCGAATTTAGATTTCATCAACGTTTCCACGTGAGTGATCGCTTTTACCACTTCATCTTTCAGTAGCTCAACCACTTTATCACGTCCTAACGTATTGTATTCCGTACAAACATCTGTAGTTATTGTGAATCCGGGAGGGACAGGAATTCCGATTAAATTCATTTCTGCAAGGTTGGCTCCCTTACCACCGAGCAAATTCTTCATGTCAGCCTTTCCTTCTGCCTGACCATTACCAAAGGTATAAACTCTTTTTTTATCCATAATATTGTGTTTAAAGTTACATTATGATTTTTTTCTGTTCGCAAATCTAAGGATATTTCGCAAACTTGAAAACTTTTTGCGAAAAAACTTTCTATCAAAATGCAATTTCGACATTACAATCCGGAATATTTCTGTATACCCGAATTTTTTCCAAAAAAAATACCTACTTTTGCAAAGTAATTATTAGACTGGTGTAAAAGTGGCAAGAAAGAAAAAAGAGCTTCCCTTATTGGAGAAGGTAACAATCATGGATGTGGCTGCCGAAGGAAAAGCCATCGCAAAAGTAAACGACCTGGTGATTTTTGTTCCCTATGTAGTGCCGGGTGATGTCGTAGACCTGCAAATCAAGCGTAAAAAGAATAAATATGCCGAAGCTGAAGCGGTGAAGTTTCACGAGCTGTCGCCCAATCGCGCTGTTCCTTTCTGCCAACACTATGGCGTATGCGGTGGCTGCAAGTGGCAAGTGCTCCCCTATTCGGAGCAGATCAGATATAAGCAAAAGCAAGTGGAAGATAATTTGAGACGTATCGGGAAAATCGAACTTCCCGAAATTTCTCCGATTCTCGGTTCTGACAAGACGGAATTCTACAGGAACAAACTGGAATTCACCTTCTCAAATAAACGCTGGTTGACAAACGAAGAAGTTCGTCAGGATGTGAAGTATGACCAGATGAATGCGGTGGGTTTCCACATTCCGGGAGCCTTTGACAAGGTGCTGGCTATTGAGAAATGCTGGTTACAGGATGATATATCCAACCGTATCCGCAACGCTGTACGTGACTACGCTTACGAACACGATTACTCTTTCATCAATCTGCGCACACAGGAAGGTATGCTGCGGAATATGATTGTACGCACCTCTTCAACTGGCGAACTGATGGTAATCGTCATTTGCAAGATTACGGAAGATCACGAAATGGAACTGTTCAAGCAGTTACTCCAATTCGTAGCGGACTCTTTCCCAGAAATCACTTCTCTTCTATACATTATTAATAATAAGTGCAATGACACAATCAATGATTTGGATGTGCATGTATTTAAAGGGAAAGATCACATCTTTGAAGAAATGGAGGGACTGCGTTTCAAAGTAGGACCGAAATCATTCTATCAGACCAACTCGGAACAGGCTTATAATTTATATAAAGTGGCCCGTGAATTTGCCGGATTAACAGGCAACGAACTGGTATATGACCTCTATACAGGAACGGGAACAATCGCCAACTTCGTATCACGCCAGGCTCGCCAGGTAATCGGTATCGAATATGTGCCGGAAGCTATCGAAGACGCAAAGGTAAATGCAGAAATCAATGATATCAAGAATGCATTGTTTTATGCCGGTGATATGAAGGATATACTGACGCAGGATTTCATCAATCAGCATGGACGCCCGGATGTAATCATTACTGATCCTCCTCGTGCCGGTATGCACCAGGATGTAGTTGATGTCATCTTGTTTGCCGAACCGAAACGGATTGTGTATGTAAGTTGTAATCCTGCTACTCAAGCACGGGATTTGCAATTACTCGATGAGAAATACAAGGTGAAAGCCATTCAACCGGTAGATATGTTCCCTCACACCCACCACGTAGAAAATGTGGTGTTGCTGGAACTTCGATAATCCGTGATGATAATAGAATTTCAAAAGAAAAAAGAAATGGGAAAAAGACCTAGAAGAACTCCTGCTGAAAAAGCACGTGCTCAATATACCAATTATGCAGTGAAAGAACCCATGGAACTAATGGAGTTCCTGGCTACCAAGATGCCGGACGCAAGTCGTACGAAATTAAAATCGTTGTTAAGCAAACGGGTTGTATTTGTTGATAATGTGATAACCACACAATTCAACTTTCCTCTTGAAGCGGGCATGAAAGTGCAAATCAGCAAACAAAAGGGAAAAAAAGAATTTAATAACAGACTGCTGAAAATCGTATATGAGGATGCCTATATCATTGTTGTCGAGAAGATGCAGGGACTTTTATCAGTCAATACAGAAAGACAGAAAGAGCGCACAGCCTATACAATACTTAACGAATACGTGCAACGTTCCGGACGTCAATTCCGTGTGTTTATCGTTCATCGCCTGGACAGGGACACTTCCGGCCTGATGATGTTTGCTAAAGACGAAAAAACACAGCGGACACTACGTGATAACTGGCACGATATCGTGACTGACCGTCGATATGTAGCTGTGGTGGAGGGAAGTATGGAAAAAGATTATGATACAGTCGTTTCCTGGCTGACTGATAAAACGCTTTATGTAAGTTCCAGTGAATATGATGACGGTGGATCAAAATCTATTACCCACTATAAGACCATCAAACGTGCCAACGGATATTCTCTGTTGGAACTCGATTTGGAAACCGGCCGAAAGAATCAGATTCGTGTACACATGCAAGATTTAGGACATCCTATTATCGGTGATGGAAGATATGGAAGAGAAGATGCTCCCAACCCTATCGGACGACTGGCACTCCATGCTTTCAAACTTTGTTTCTATCATCCGGTAACGGGAGATTTGATGGAGTTCGAGACACCTTATCCGGCGGAGTTTAAGAAGTTGTTTCTGAAAAAATAAATTCCTATATTCAAAAATAAAGCCAGAATCATAATCGACTCTGGCTTTATTTTTAATCTTCATTATTATTTTGGCTGTCCATCTATTCTATCTCTAAAATCCTGCCAATTATTATACCATGTTCCACTAAATGTCCTGCCGGTAGCTTCTGCACCCCAAATATAGGCATAAGTGCGGTCACCGTAGAAAAATAATTCCATTGAATTATATCCTCCATCAATCCATCTCCACTCAAAAACCAGATAATTTGGATCACCAGCAGAACCAATCGTTCCTTGATTTCTCGCATTAAATGTCATGAGCGTACCTCTTCCCCAGGTATATGCCCCGAAATCAATTTCTTCATTAGTATACCACTCGCCAGGCAGATTAAATTCTGTCTCTTCTTCACTCTCACACGAAGTAAAGCCAACCAATAAAGTCAGCATCATCAAGATACCTGCATATCTCTTTATCATTTTCATAATTCTCTAGTTTATTGCGTTTATTAATACAAAATTAGCATTTTATATTTACTATACATCACAAGCCACAAGTTTTTTGTACCTTTGCAAAGATAATATTAAATTTTCCACATGAAACTTCTTTGGCTTGATTTAAATAGTTCGTACGCTCATTCTTCGCTGGCATTGCCAGCCTTACATGCCCAGATAGCAAATAATACAGACATTGAATGGTGTACGGTCTCCGCCACTATCAATGAAAATACCGGTAGTGTCGTCAATCAAATCTACCGCCATCAACCGGATATCATTGCAGCTACCAACTGGCTATTTAATCACGAGCAACTCCTGCACATCGTTTCACGCGCAAAAGCGTTACTACCTCACTGCTGTGTTATACTCGGAGGTCCCGAGTTTTTAGGAGATAATGAAGCTTTCTTATATAAGAACAAATTTGTAAGCGGAGTGTTTCGCGGAGAAGGCGAAGAAGTATTTCCTTTATGGTTAAAAGTGTGGAATCAGCCAAGAAAAGAATGGAAATCAATCACAGGACTCTGCTATCTGGATGAATCGGAAGCATACCATGACAACGGGCTCGCCCGTGTCATGAACTTTTCCGAATTAGTCCCTCCTGAAGAGAGCCGTTTCTTCAATTGGAGCAAACCCTTTGTGCAATTAGAAACTACCCGCGGATGTTTTAACACCTGTGCCTTTTGTGTCAGTGGAGGTGAAAAACCGGTTCGCACCCTATCTCTTGAAGCAACCCGGAAACGTCTTGACGTGATACACCAACACGGAATCAAGAATGTACGGGTACTGGACCGCACTTTCAATTACAACAACAAACGGGCAAAAGAATTACTAAATCTATTCCGCGAATACCCGGATATCTGTTTTCATCTGGAAATTCATCCTGCACTCCTTTCCGATGAACTCAAACAGGAATTAGCCACCCTTCCTAAAAGACTGCTACACCTGGAAGCCGGAATCCAAAGCCTTCGGGAAAACGTGCTTGAACAAAGCCGGAGAATAGGCAAACTCTCCGATGCTTTGGCCGGACTCAAGTATCTATGTTCCCTTGAAAACATGGAAACCCATGCCGACTTAATAGCAGGGCTCCCACTCTACCATCTATCAGAAATTTTCGATGATGTCCGTACTTTAGCAGAGTATGGCGCAGGAGAAATTCAACTGGAATCCCTCAAATTACTTCCGGGCACCGAAATGAAAAGAAGAGCGGACGAATTAGGCATACAGTACTCTCCACTCCCTCCATACGAAGTTCTTCAAACTCGTGAAATCACCGTAGATGAATTACAGACAGCACATTATCTGTCCCGCCTGTTAGACGGTTTCTACAATACCCCAACTTGGCGAAGCATCACACGGATACTCATTCTCGAAAACCCTCATTTTATACATGAGTTACTCGATCATTTAGTTCAAACAGATGTGATTGACACCCCTCTTAGCCTGGAAAAAAGAGGATTAATCCTCTATGACTTCTGCAAGAATCATTATCCCGACTACCTGACACAAGTCAGCATTGCATGGATAGAAGCGGGTATGTCATTAAAAAAAGCTCCGGCAGAAAAAGTAAGAACCAAAAGACAGCTACCACCTGAAAGCTGGGAAATAGAATACGGAGCATATCGCGAGAATCTACGATTATGTTTCCTTCCCACCGATGAAGAAGGACATGGTTACTGGTTTGGTTTTGAGTCGGAGATTCAGAAGATACAACCGGTTTTCAAGGCTAAAAAACTATCATAAATAAAAGAAAAGTATTCTCATATTATGTGAAATTATTATTAGTCGCTAATCGTTTAGAGCAGCATTTCCTGTTTTCCACCGTCCATACAATAAACTTTACTAGCACAGTGTATGGACATTCGAAAATATCAATTCAATATTTTTTGCCTATTATTGTTCCCCTTATCCGCAACAGGACAAGAATGGAACAAACAGGATTCATTGAGACTTCAGCAAATGCTGGAATCCGATCAGGAGATCAAGATAAATAGAAAGTTTATCGAAAAAGTAGAGCAAAACATGTACTCTCGAAAACCATTTGTAGATTTTGATCCCACACTACCGACTTTAAAATCTTCCATGATTTTTTCGAAACCTTCCATTCGCACTTATCAGACATTCCTAAAACCGGGTTCCACCTTTTTACCCACTTACTCCTGGTTAAGAATAAACAAGAATCTTGTGCTGCACAGTAAAAGTAATTTTGCAGAAAATTCCAGTTGCTTTCATATCCAAAGCCAAATAGAATATAATTTATCTCCCAAATGGTCTCTCAACATATATGGCGTACAAAACCTTGATACCCGAAAACACCGGGGCCTCCCTTCCGAAGTGGAACCCACCCAATTGGGTAGTAATGTTGTTCTCAAAATAAATAAAAACTGGAAAATAAAAACAGGGGTACAATACCAATACAATGTCCTCCGCAAAAGATGGGAATGGATACCTCAAATTAGTGTTTCATACGAATGGTAACCCGTGCCGACAATCAGGAATCGAAAAGTTTTAGAAAACAAGAAAGCATATTTTCCATTTATTCTCGTACCTTTGTCATACGATTAAATATGCTATCATAATGAAGAACTTTATCAAGGGATTCCGGTTTACCCCCTCTAATTATCCGGCAGAAGTAGAAGCAAAAATACAGAAATACAGAAAGCAAGGTTATAAACTTCCACCGCGCAAAGTACTCCGTACTCCCGAGCAACTGGAAGGTATCCGGGAAAGTGCCAAGATCAATACTGCACTGCTGGACTATATTTCAGAGAATATCCGGGAAGGCATGTCCACCGAAGAAATTGATGTGCTAGTGTATGATTTCACCACCAGTCACGGTGCCATCCCTGCCCCACTCAACTACGAAGGATTTCCCAAAAGTGTTTGCACCAGCATCAACGATGTAGTGTGTCACGGAATACCCAATAAAAATGAGATTCTGAAAAGCGGAGATATTATCAATGTAGATGTTTCCACCATTTACAAAGGATATTTTTCCGATGCATCCCGTATGTTTATGATTGGAGACGTCAACCTTGATATGCAAAAGTTAGTACAGGTAACCAAAGAATGTATGGAAATAGGAATTGCTGCCGCACAACCCTGGAAACAGCTGGGTGATGTAGGCGCCGCCATCCAGGAACATGCAGAAAAGAACGGATTCAGCGTAGTCCGTGATCTCTGCGGACATGGCGTAGGGATGCAATTCCATGAGGAACCGGACGTAGAACATTTCGGACGCCGGGGCACAGGCATGATGATCGTGCCGGGCATGACCTTCACCATCGAACCCATGATTAATATGGGAACCTACGAAGTGTTTGTAGACGATGCCGACGGATGGACCGTCTGCACCGACGATGGACTGCCTTCCGCCCAATGGGAAAATATGATTCTGATTACTGAAACCGGAAACGAAATTCTGACATATTAATGGAACTGATTCTACTTATTGTTATTGCCGTGTTAATGATAGTCCTACTTGTATTATCACTAACCAAAGGCAACAATCAAACTCAAGCAGAACAATTACAAATAGCCTTGCGTCAGCAAATGCAGGAAAACCGGGAAGAACTGAACCGCAGCATCCGGGAACTTCGCATGGAAATGACGCAAACGCTGAACCAGAATATGCAACAGCTCCAAGATGTTCTGCACAAGAATATGATGACTACCGGAGAACTGCAACGACAGAAATTCGACATGATGGCCCGCCAGCAGGAAGCATTACTGAAATCCACCGAGAAACGACTGGATGACATGCGCCTGATGGTGGAAGAAAAGCTCCAGAAAACCCTGAATGAACGTATCGGTCAATCATTCGAAATCGTCCGTTCGCAACTTGAGAACGTGCAAAAAGGACTGGGAGAAATGAAATCTCTTGCTCAAGATGTCGGCGGACTAAAAAAGGTATTGAGCAACGTAAAGATGAGAGGAACGTTCGGCGAAGTCCAACTGGGTGCACTCTTAGAACAAATGATGAGCCCCGAACAGTACGACGCCAATGTCAAAACCAAAAAGAGCGGAACCGAATTTGTAGAATTTGCCATCAAACTTCCGGGAAAAGATGACGCCAACAGCACCGTCTACCTCCCCATCGACGCCAAATTTCCGAAAGATGTATACGAACAATATTACGATGCATTCGAAGCGGGAGACGCAGCATTGATGGAATCGTCCGGCAAACAATTGGAAAATACAATCAAAAAGATGGCAAAAGACATCCATGATAAGTATGTGGACCCGCCTTTTACCACAGATTTTGCCATCATGTTCCTCCCGTTTGAAAGCATATATGCCGAAGTAATCCGACGCACCAGTCTCATCGAAACACTCCAAAAGGAGTATAAGATTGTAGTTACAGGTCCGACAACATTAGGCGCCATCCTCAACAGTCTCCAGATGGGATTCCGCACACTTGCTATCCAAAAACGTACCGGAGAAGTCTGGACCGTATTGGGAGCTGTCAAAACAGAATTCAGTAAATTCGGAGGGTTACTTGAAAAAGTACAAAAGAACTTGCAAAGCGCCGGTGACCAACTCGAAGAAGTCATGGGAAAACGAACACGTGCCATCGAACGCAAACTGCGGCAAGTGGAACAGTTGCCACACGAAGAAAGCCAAAAGATTCTACCTATTGACGTAGAAGACGATTTGACAGATTACTAACTGATATTATTTAGGCACGGATTACACGATAAACACGGAAAGAAAATAAACTTATCCGTGCAATTCGTATAATCCGTGCCTAAAAAAATTAGAGAAAGTGTTTCGACACACCTCCACACTAAACAGAAAATGCTCTACAACATTTCCATATCACGTCAATCCGCATAACTCCGCAAAGCCAAATTCTTCACCCAAAGAACGAAGATACCCGTCAGAATCAGATTCAATACCAGAGTAAGCACTGAAATAACCAATGCCGGGCCACCCAAGTTATATCCCAATGCAATGAAAATGATTCCGGCCCCTACCTCACCACGGGTAAACATACCGATAGAAAGAGCCAGTCGCTCGCTTAATTTCCGGTCACGGTAAAAGAACATCGGGCAAAGCTTTCCTATATTCGACAATAAAGAGACAATCACTACATGAAACATAATCATCCCCCACGACATCATCTCCTGCGAACCGGTGACGGAATAAGCACCTGCATGAGTCTCCGCAAAGTTCACACCAATAAAATGCGGCATACTCATCCCCACCAGGAACATGAAGAAAAATGAGATTCCGGTAGACACCTTTCGTTCCACGGGCGTGTCATGTTCCTTATGTTTCATAATCATACCCAGCACAAATGCAGGCAGCAGGACTTCAATATGAATACTTCCCTCCTCCCCATACAATTCCTTACTACCGAGATAAAGAATTTGAGTAGCCAAAAATATGATTATTGAATAAAAGAGGATAGCCTTCCAATCCTGACGCCAATCGTACTTATTCAGCCTTTGCCAGCCGATCGATAATAACAGGAACACAATCACTACCACAATAATCAACTGCCAGCGTAGCCCGATCATCATAATCTGAAGAGGAATCATCAAAAGAATCGTATCCAAATCGTCAAAAATAGCCAACACCTGTATCTTCTTATAAATCCAACTGGACTTTAACCCGATAGCCGCCAACATTGTAAACAAAATACCGGCTGATGTCGGTGCGGCAAAACGGCTCAATAGTAAGTTCTCCTTCCAGGCTTCCCAACTATTCCAAAAATCGGGTGGAAGCAATACAAACACATAATAAATGGCAATCATAAACCACGGCAAAGCAGCCGTAGCCATGGCAATAAAATAATCCTGGGCGTAACTTTTCCATCGTGTCTTATCAAGAACGAATTCACGGCCTACATTAATCATTATAAAACTAAGGCATACATAGAGCAATACATTCGATATGTATTTAACAGCTCCATAGCCATCCCCTGCCATCATCGGCAAGAATTGCGAAACGACGAGCCCCAACATCAGGAAGCCCGAAAAAGACAGAACTTTTCTCATATTTATAG
>OOAZ01002140.1_pt1 | contig 11131 bp, 12 predicted proteins | sample 1671221 | NCBI WGS metagenome assembly OOAZ01 (sample SAMN06348134, study PRJEB24527) | human gut metagenome | biome: human gut; feature: ankylosing spondylitis patient; material: feces | host: Homo sapiens | place: China | collected 2015-10
GTCCGCCCCGGCGGCGGCGGAGGAGGAGGAGGAGGAGGAGGAGGAGGAGGAGGAGGAAAATCCCGGCTTCCGGAACAAGAGACCGATTTTTTTCGTATATTGATGCCGCAACGACGCTTTCACGGGCCAGGAGGCGCAACCGCCCCGGATGCAATCCGGTTTTGCGGCCGCCCGTTTTTTCATGTTTACAGACAATGACCGCCAAACTGCTGCTCATACTCCGCTTCTACCGCTCGGCGATGCTCCTCTTCTGCGGAGCGGCGAGCCTCGCCCTGGCATGGGTCGCCAAGGTCCACGGAACGCCGATCGTCCCGGCCCTGCTGTTGGGAAAGGCCTTGATTTACCCGCTTTTCCTCTACGTGTGGATCATCCCGCGCTATTCCGATGAATTCTACTATTACCGCAACCTCGGCATCCGCCGCCGAACACTGCTGGGCGTAAGCTGCGCGGTGGATTTCGGGTTATGCTGTCTTTTGCTGAACTATTCCGCCGCCCTGCTGCATGCCGCCCGCTGAAAAACATATTCTCGAAATCGACTCCGCAGAGCTGGCGTTCGGCGAACGGCGCATTCTCTCGGGAGTTTACCTGCTCGTCGAAACAGGCGGCGTGACGGCTGTGCTCGGGCGCAACGGATGCGGAAAAAGCTGTCTGATGAAGATTCTGTCGGGGTCGCTGAAAGCGGGATTCTGCTCGATGCGCATCGACGGGAAATGGCACAGACGGTTTACCGAAAAGGAGATTCGCTACCTTCCGCAGCATCCGTTCATTCCCGGATGGTTGCGGCTGGAACGCGCGCTCGGCGATTTCGGGCTGCAAAGGGAAGACCTGGAACGGTGGTTTCCGGAGTTCATTTCCCTGCGCGGAACCCGCATCGGGGAGCTGTCGGGCGGGGAACAGCGGATTCTGGAATGTTTCATCATCCTGCGCAGCCCGGCCCGGTTCATCCTGCTCGACGAGCCGTTCTCGCAGATTGCACCCCTGCACGTTGCAACGCTCCAAACACTCATTCGGCAGGAAAAGGCCACGAAAGGGATTTTGCTCACCGACCACATGTACCGCCACGTGACCGGCATTGCCGACCGGCTGTACGTAATGGCCGACGGGCAGGCCTATCCGTGCGAAAACGACGAAGACCTGGTCCGGCGGGGCTATCTGAACCATCTCTGAACGGTCACAGCCGGTGGTAGTGGCAGTAGAGCAATTCGCCGTCGTCGCCCCGCAGGTGCATGCCGCCGCCCTGGCAGTAGCGGAACATCGAGCAATCGGCGCATTCGCCCCTGCGCGCCCATTCGCGGTCGCGGAACGGCTCGAAGCGGTTCTGCCACACGTCCCAGAACCGATCCCGGTAGATGTTTCCCTGATGGTAGTTGGCGCGGATCGACGTGCACCCCGAAATGGCCCCGTCGACACGGATCGAAGCCACCGAAACACCCGCGGCGCATTGGTAGAAATGGTCGCGGACCTCGGCCTCGTAACCGCCCAGGAAGCCTTCGCAGGCATAGCTGACCTCGATCCGGCCCTCCTGCCGCGTGCGGCGGATGAACTCCAGCATCTCCCGGAACTGGGCGTCGGTCATCCGCAGCGTCGGGTCGTTCTTGGCACGCCCCATCGGGAAAATCGAGAAGAGCCGCCAGTGGCACACCCCCTCCGAAAGGAGCATGTCGCGGAAGGCCTCCAGCTGCGGGACCATCGCCCCCGTGACGCAGGTGACCACGTCGTACGACAGCGAGGGTTCGCGCACGATCATCCGCACGGCCTCCAGCGCGCGGTCGTAACTGCGGGGATTCCCGCGGATATAGTTGTGTTCGCGCTCGAAACCGTCGAGGCTCACCGAAACCGATTTCAGCCCCGCGTCGAGCAGACGGCCGAAACGTTCCGGGGTCAGGGCCATGCCGTTGGTCACCATGCCCCACGGGTAGCCGCGGCGCGTGACCTCGGCGCCCGCCTCCTCCAGGTCCGCGCGAACGAGCACCTCGCCGCCCGAGAAGATGACCAGCACGTCGGCCGGATCGACGTGGGGCGTCACCTCCTCGTCGAGCACCTTCAGAAAATCAGCCAGCGGCATGTCCGCCACGCCGGGGTCCACCCGACAGTCGCTGCCGCAATGGCGGCACGAGAGGTTGCAGCGCAGCGTGCACTCCCAGAATAGCGTATCGAGACGGTGTTCGCGCACCGTCGAAGCATAGAGTTCGGAAAAAATATTGAGGGCCAGTCGTTTGCGAAGCCCCAGCCGGCGGCGTGACATGGCTTATTTTCTGCCGACGGAAGGGTCCTCCTCCTGCGGACGTTCGGCCACGGGAGGCAGCGAATCGGGACGTTCGCGTTCCAGGCGTTTGAGCCGCTCGTTGCGGACGCTGTCCTGCCGGGGCGTCCGCACGCCGTACATGACCACCACGCGGCGGGGAAATTCGGGGTATCCCTTTACGGCCGTCGTATCGGCGCCCTGCGTCTTCGCGGTGTCCTCCTTGGGAGCGTTTTTCACCGACGTACAGGCTGCGGAGAAGCCCAGAAGGGCTGCCAGCGCGAGTTTCAGATTTCTGTTCATAACGCCATGAGGTTTAACATTCTCAATGCAAAGATAAGAATTTTCCGCACAAGACGAAAAAACATGCCAAAAAGTTTTGAAAGCCAATGTTTTTTATTTTACTTTGCCGAACACATTAACACTTTAATTCTCTATTTTTATGACAGGTAAGGTAAAATGGTTCGATGGCAAGAAAGGCTACGGATTCATTACGGCGGAGAACGGAAAAGAGATTTTCGTACACTTCTCGGGCATCGCAAAGGACGGCTTCAAGTCGCTCAACGAAGGTCAGGCAGTCGAGTTCGAAGTTGGCTCCGGTGCCAAGGGAGAACAGGCTATTAACGTAACTGTAGTTGAGTAATCGCGCAAACTATAATTACAGAGAGCAAAAAAGGAGGTCCCCTTTGGCGGGCTGACTGTTTTTGAGATACCGTTCTGTAAATCAGAACGGTATTTTTATTGAAAAGAGGAAGGGTTACGAATTGGTGACGAAAGTCTTACATTCTGTTGCACCCTTATACAATAAATCCAAGAACTCACGACAAAGATAGTTAAAATATTATACATAAGCAAATTAACGAATAGAAAAACATTAAGTACTATTTAAGCATATCCAACTTGGATATGCTTTTTTGTGCTACGAACGGGTTGATTATTTAGTTGCCTGTTTTAACTAAATTATTGCTATCGGGATGTTTCCTATCATTGCATCGTCTAACCAACGATCATTGCAATGAAACCATTGAAAGGTAACCCGACTCTGCGTTTGTTACGTCTGGTATTGCGACGATTCAATCGTCTCGAACTACTCATCCAAAACAATTCTCGTCCTTTACCCGATGACCTGATCGACACTCCGGCTGTCCGCATGCTTACCCGGATGTCCGACCGTACCCTCTCCCGTCGTCGGAGCGACGGCACGATCCCTTATGTCAAGCACGACGGCAAAATCTATTACAGCAGATCGCGCGTTCTCGAAGCCCTCCGGAATGAACCCAACACCACATCAACCAATAAAGTAAAGAAGTCATGAAAAAGATGATTCTTATCGAGCGAAGCAAATTCGCTCTGCTCGTTCGCAGCCACATGAAAGCCTCGAACATGCTCCTCGTATTGCAGCATGTCTGCCGGGAGCGCCGTATTTCTCTTTCGATGACGCAGGAGGAAGTCTGCCAGCTCATCCGACTCGATCCGGATTTCGTCGAGAAATACAAACGTCGCGGGAAACTCTGTCCCGTCGAGGATCAGGATGGCAAACAATACTACAATGTACTGGATTTCATCAATCTGAAAGACATGCAAGAGAGTAAGCGTATTTTCTATCAGACGATGGAACAGGCAGTGCCGGATACGGCGATTACGATTGATCGGGAATAACCACTCAAATTCAACGAGGCTGCCTAACAAATTTTAGACAGCCTCGCTTTTTTATAACTTCGGCCCTTTGGCCTTCATGTTCGTCGCGGACCGCACGAGAAGAATATGATTGCGGATAAAGTCCGATTCGGGCGGAGGCACGACGTGCTCCCGTTCTTTCGGAGGTTCTTCTTGGTTCCTGGATGCCGTAGAAAGCGGCTCTGCCTTCGACGGTTTGATGACCTCGTCCACCACCTCCGCGTTTTCGATCTTCAGCCCATTGCCGTTATCTGCTGTTTTCGCCTGCATCTCCTGTTGCTTCTGTGCGATGTCGAGTTGAATCTTCCGAGTCAGCGACTCTGCCTCGGCCTTGAGCCGCTTCAATTCCTCCTCTTTGGGCCATACGGCTGCGATCTGTTGTTCGAAGGTAGGAATGTCGCGGGTGAATTGCTTTTTCTCTTTCTCGTAGGTCGCCATCAGTGACGGTATCGTGTCGAGCGCCCGGATGAAGTTCGTCGCCGCGGTTTTCGGTTCCGCAGCCAGATGCCCGTTGTTGAACGTGTACTTGATGCCGTCCAACCCTTCGACCATGAACTTATTGACCGTGAGCGCCAGCCCGTCTTTCTGCATTCGCTCGGTGCGGACGAGAATGCGGAAATCGAACAGCGTGCCGATTTTCTGGTAATCGTCGCCGGTATTTACTGCGCGGTCGATCTCCACGAGGCGTTTGCCATGGGCGACAATATCCGCGGATTCCACGCCGTCGATCCGCAGGGGATTGGCCCGCTTGCCTTTGGCGTCCGGCGGCGCCACCTCGTTGATATAGTCCCAGTCGTGTTTCAGACGTTCGAGTATCGCATCCCGTCGTCCAATCTCCGCCGTGTAACGATGCAGTTGGCTTTGCGCCTCGTGCCGGGTGCGCATGAAGATCGTCTGCTCGCTCTCCAGCGCCGCGATCCTGCCTTCGAGCTTGGCTTTTTGCAGCAAGTCGGTATTTCCCGATACCACTGCCATCCACTCCGCGAAGTTCATCCCCGAATCCTCGCTGATGGCCCCCTCGTCCAGCCGCCGCGCACCTAACCGGTTGCGCTTGAGCTGGTCGATGAACTGCTGTTTGTTGTGCAACAGATTCAATTTGTAGGCATCGAGCGTGCGTAGAACGGCATAGACATAGGCTTTGACTTTATTGCCGGCATACTCCTTGGCGACTATGTTGCCTTTCCGTGCGCCGCGGCCATTGCGCTGTTCCAGATCCATCGGCCGCCACGGAATGTCGAGGTGGTGCATGCAGACGATGCGTTTCTGGGCATTGACTCCCGTTCCGAGTTTCTGCGTCGAGCCGAAGAGCACCCGGATTTTCCCGTCGTTCATGGCGTCGAACATCGCCTGCCGCACCTTGTCGCTCGCGGCTTCCTGTACGAAGCGGATCTCCTGCGCCGGAATACCGTGGTCTTCGACCAGTTTGCGTTTGATCTCCGAATAGACGTTCCAGATGCCGGGCTTATAGGTCGAGAGATCGCAAAAGACCATCTGCGTGCCTTTCTGATCTTCGTATCGCCGGTAGTATTCAGCGATGTTGGCGGCACTGCGGCTGGCCTTGTTGCCCGGCGAATCCGCATACGCGGGACTTATCAGCCGCATGTCGAGCGAGAGCTTGTTGGAGTACATCGTCACCAACAGCATCAGGGCTTTGACCTCCCCGTCGCTCAGGTCGGCGCGTCCGATATGTTCGGGATCTCCCGTCTTGGCGAAGAGCACCAGTTTGTCCAAAAACGCCTGCTGATCGTCGGTCATAGGTATCTGGCATAACTCCTCGTCCAGCTCGGGACGGTCTATTCCCACGTCTGCGGCCGTGCGGTAGTCGGTAATCTCGTTGTAGAACATGGCCAGCTCCGGAACCTTGATGAAATAGCGGAAACGCTCTTTGGAGATCACTTCGTTGGTCACCGAAAACTCGAACTCCGATGTTTTCTGCGCGAATACCGCGGCCCACGCATCGAAGCAGGGAATATCCTGCCGCTCCAGTTCTTTGGGACGCAGATACTTGAACAGCAGATATAGCTCCGTCAGGGAATTGGCGATGGTCGTTCCCGAAAGGAACGTCGCGCCGAGATCGCGCCCCGTGCGTTGCTGAATGGTGCGGATGGCGTACAGCAGGTTCGTGGCCTTCTTACTGCCGTCGGTATTTCCCAGTCCCGACACGCGGCTGTGGCGGGTGTTGAACATCAGATTCTTGAAGTTGTGCGACTCATCGACGAACAGATGATCTATTCCCATCTGCTGAAAATCTACCGTATCGTCCTTTTGCGCGTCGATTGTCTCCTGCAACTCGTGGAGCTTGGCATCCAGATTCTCCTTGCGCTTCTCCAGACCGCGCAGAATCCAGCCGTCCACATGTCCGCCCTGCTTTTCGTAGGACGCCAGATTTTCATCTATGTCGTCCATCTCCTGCCGAAGAATCTGCTGCTGCACCTCGGCCGACTGGGGTATCTTGCCGAACTGTTCGTGCGTAAGGATGATGCAGTCCCAGTTGTTGTTCTTGATGTCGCTGAAGATCCGCAGGCGGTTCTCCGGCGTGAAGTCCTCCTTGCCTGGATAGAGCAGACGGGCATTGGGATAGGCCGTGCGGAAGGTTCGGGCGATCTCGTGGATGTTGGCTTTGATACCGATGATCATCGGCTTGCGGGCCAGTCCCAGACGGTGCATCTCATACGCTGCGACGCACATGATAAGCGTCTTGCCCGTACCGACCTCGTGGTCGCAGATGCCGCCGCCGTTCTGCTTGATCATCCAGATCGCATCCTTCTGGCTGGGATACAGGTCGTCGATGCCCAGCCCCCGCAGGTCGAGCCCCGGAAACTGCTGGTGGCTGCCGTCGTAGCGTGGACGGACATAACAGTTGAATTTGCGGTTGTAGAGATCGGTCAGTCGCTCCTTGAAATCGTCGGGCTGCGCATGCAGCCATTCGACGAACGCCTGCCGGATTTCGGTGATGAGCGTGTCGGCCTTCTGCCGGGCCTCGAAGTCGGGAATCCGGATGGTCTTGCCGTGTTCGTCCTTGCCGCCGTCCTTGTTGATGTTGGGCAGCGTGTTGAGCATGGCATGATGCAGCAGATCCATACCGTCGTAGACCTCGAAGTCTCCTTTGACGACGTATTTCTGGGAGATCAGAGGGCTGTACCCGTGGTTCTCGATGCCGAAGGCATCCATCTTCGCCGAATAGCTTACCGATACGGGCACCTGAAAGAAATGCTCGCAGAAGCCTTCGTAAATATCGGTCGGTATCCATCGCTCGCCGAGGTTGAAATCCAGCTCCTCGAACTCGATGCGTTTGGGTGCGGTCTCACGAAGCAGCGCGAGCGAACGGCGGCTGGCATCGTCGTCGGGATTCTCCTTGAGGTAATTTTCGATTCATTCGGCTTTGGCGACGACATTCCCTGCCGCGAGCCGTTCGCGGATTTCATACCCCTTGACCATCGGATTGTAGAAAATGCGATCGCCCAGCTCGTCGATCAGCTCTTGCCGGGAACGCGATGCGAGCGACTCCATATAGGAAAACTCCACCCGTCCGAACTTGTTGAGCGAGGCGGCCAGCGCTTCGGCCGCCGTATCGACGTGTTTGATCTCGTTAGGGTCGAACGATACGGGGCGTCGGAGGATGTCGGAGAGCTGTTTTCGGCCTTCTACGAAGCGTTCGAGCCCCAGCACCTCCCGCCCGCCGGGATCGTTCAGGATGAAGGCGGCATTCTCCTTCTTGTTCAGATCGCCCAACAGAGCCGTGAAGTTCTCGTAACATCCGTTGAGTTTGCGCCGCAGGCCCTTGTATTCGATCTCGTTCTGCATTTCGAGCCGGTAGAGCAGCTGGTAGGTATCCCGCAGCGGGATATAGCGTTCGGCCCGGTATCGGGACAAGGTTCCCAGCTCTTCGGGATGGAACGTACAGCCCTGTCGTGTCAGGCCACCCAGACGCCCGACCTGTCCTTCGAACAGAACCAACGATCGCTCTTTGTAGTGCGGAAGCATCGTGCCGGTAAAGGGCCGCGGATCTTTATTCTCCGAAGCCGGCGCAGCGATTGCTGCCGGGGCATCCGCAGCCTCCGCTGCCTCCGCCGGTTGTGCGAACAGATTCCCCTGCATGAAGAGATCGGACATGCCGGTCGTATCCGTATTGCGCCCCGCTCGCCGCCGTGATCCCAGCGGAGGGCGGGCGATCGGAACGGCGGCAGCGCTGCCGAAAAGCGATGCGGCTGGAGTCGGTGCAACGGATGCCGGCTCCGGTGTCGGCACGGGCTGCGGAGCCGCGACCCGATTTTGCCTCCGGGCGGTCGGCGACACGGTTTGCGCCTGCGGAATATGGAGCGGACGAAGATATTGCGTATATCGTTCGGTATCGAGGCGGGTTGCGAAATCATGTGCGAGGATTCCGCGCAGCCGCTCGGCGATCCGTTCCGGGCCTCCGTCGTAGTGCAGTACGAGAGAGGATTGTCCATAGAGACCTTTTTCATGCGAAAACGTCGTATGGATCGCGTGCTTGAAATCCCGGTGGTAGTCATTCAGGTAAATTCCGTTGCCGATCTCGGACGAACTGACGAAGCGTTGCTCGTCGGGGGTAAGTTTCCGCTTTTCGCTCTGTTTCTGTAGGACGACAAGATCACTGGCCACTTCCGTGCCGGCATACTCCGTAAAGAGATTGTTCGGCAGCCGCACGGCCGAAACCAGCCGCGCATGCTCCATCAGATAGCGGCGGACGGGTTCGTTGCCGGGAGCGTCCATGACGCCCGTCGAGGTGACGAACGCCAGAATGCCGCCCTCGCGGAGCGTATCCAGTCCCTTGATGAAGAAATAGTTGTGAACGGCCTTGAGCGCTTGTCCTCGAACCGGGTCGTCGCTCTTCCGAAAGGATGCGTCGAAAATCCGGGTATCACCGAAGGGAATATTGGACGTTACCACGTCGAAATAACTGTCATAGGCCGATTCGATGGTTTGGAAACCGTCGATGACAACCTGCTCTCGTTCCCGGGCCAGTGCGGAGAGCACTTGTCCGGTCAGCAGGTCTTTCTCGAAGGAGAGGATTTCGATTTCGCCGTCGGCGGCTTCCCGGAACGACGAAGGGAAAATCCCGGCCCCGGCGCTGGGGTCGAGCAATCGCCGGGGAACGATGCCGGCATCCAGGAGCGTCTCGGCGAGCGCATGCACGATGGCCGGCGGTGTGTAGAATGCCGTCAGCGTAGAATTGCGCATGCTCTGCACGAGGTCTTTATACCGCTGTTCGCTGCCGGCATAATGGCGCAGCAGTTCGTGCAGTTCCCTCACCTGCGGGAAGAGTTCCCGGTCTGTCTTTCATTGCGCGAGATCGTCGTCCGCAGCGGCCGGCTGCAAGACGCATTTCAACGCTCCGAAGCCGCTGTACGCAGCCAGGGCATCTCGCTGCTGCGGGGTAAGTACCGTCGATGGAGCGAAAGCGATACGCAGGGCGGCGATGTTCGCCTCCAGATGTTTCCTTTTATTGTATGCCATGCAGTTCGATGTGAGTTTGGATGAGTCCGGTAAGTTCCAATAGAAGATTTTTATAGGACGGGCTGCTCTCGAAGTCGTCGGTCAGGTCGTACATCTCGAATGCCTCTTCGCAGACGGGAAGCAGTTTCAGGCAGAAAGCGGTGCGCTGCCGGGCTGCGACCTCCGGGAACCATTCTGACACGACCTCGAAGATCGCATCGTATTTCGAAAAACGCAGGTCTTGGTACAGAACGGCGTTCGAGAGTTCCAGAGCCTCGTAGACGCTGTTGCCGTTGCGAACGGCACGTTCATAGGTCTGCGCCGCATGGTCGCTCCGCTCGGCGATGAAGTGTTTGTCGGGAAGCAGTTCGAGATGGCTTTCGCGCAAATAAGCGGTAAGAGTTGCCGCGAAGTACGGCAACTCTTTCTCTTCTACGTGTCGTTTCATAATGGCTAACCGATTTTCATGCCTTTGGGTTGTGCGCCGGGAAGCGACGGAAGACGCCGGCGGACGCGCTGGCGCGGACGCGGGTTCTCCTCGCCCAGACGCGAACGGTAATTGCGGGCGTTGTTGCCGAACAGGGGCCGGCCCGTGTCGCTGTAACGAAGGTCGGTGCTGATCGTCTTGCCGCCGACTTTCATGCCGGGGATGAAGACGACCTCGTGGTTGGCCAGCTTCGCCTGAATGTCTGCACTTACCTTGACTCCGAAAACCGTATCGTGGATGCGCAGATGCGGATTATTGTCGTTGCGGAACACCACGTCTCCGCGGTTGGCGTCCACGCGTGCATGGCCCGAGATGACCCGACCGTCCTTGAGGTGGATGTCTTCGACGAAGATCTCCTTGCCGGAGCGCAGCGCCTCGATGTCGTCGCCGATCTCTTTGCCGTAGATTCGGGTGGGGAGCGTCAGCGCATCGACCGGAAGCGTCGTCAGGCGGTTCGTCGCCTCATGGACGCTGACATAACACTCGCACTCGCGGCCCGAGGTAAAATCTTTCATTTTCTTGGTGGAACCCAGATGCCCGTCGGTTTCGAGGCGCTCGATTTCCTTGTCCGTGAAAAGCTCCTTATACGGCGATATTTTGTATTGTGGTTCGTCCAGGCGTGTGAAGATACGGAGTTGGACATTGCCCGCATCGTCGCGGATCGGTGAAAGCGTACCGAGGCCCAGATCGACCCAGCGGCCGTCCATCTTATGTTTGAGCGGCACCAGTTTGTTGGGAATACGTCCCTTGAGGATGTCGCCCATGCTTTGATTCTCCAGCAGGATTTCTTTGTTCAGACCCAACGCCTGAATCTGATCCCACGGAAGTTCCCGCTCCTCGAACTTATAGCGGTCGGCGAACTTGGCGATACGCCCCTCGTTGTTGAGTTCGTAGTCGGAGATCTCTTTGGCCAGAGAGCCGTCCTGATCCTTGCCTTCGCGGACTTGGATGATGGAGTCGAGGATACGGTCGAGTTTTTCGGTACCGATCCGAAAGAAACTTCAGCCCAGGTCGGACGGGCGTCCGTATTGGTTGCGAAGGTTCTCGAAAAAGGTTCCCAAAACCGTTCGGCTGTCGAACGAAAGGGCTTTGCGCCGATCGCCCGGAGCCGTGCTCACGGTGTTGAACTCTCCCGTTTGCTCGTTCATTTCGCTGACTAGACGCAGATCGTTCGTCTTTTTGTCGAGGACGGCCAGCACGTCCTTCGATAGCTTTTCCTGTTCTCTTGCCATAATGCCAATATTAAATGAGTAAATTGAATGAATGGT
>OOAZ01002158.1_pt1 | contig 11026 bp, 10 predicted proteins | sample 1671221 | NCBI WGS metagenome assembly OOAZ01 (sample SAMN06348134, study PRJEB24527) | human gut metagenome | biome: human gut; feature: ankylosing spondylitis patient; material: feces | host: Homo sapiens | place: China | collected 2015-10
CAAGCTGAAACTCAAATGTATACCCATCCTCGCCGTAGTGCTCATTGCCTACCCAGAGAACAGACTTATCAGTCAGATCGTAGACCACGCTGTGGATGGTGTTGCTGTTGGAGTCGTCGTTGTTCCAGGTGCGGCGGCCCACCGAAGCCAGCAAGTCCATGGCGGCGTTCTTGTCAGCCACGACGCCGTTGGTCTGGCGCAGGGCAGCAGCAAGGTGCTCGTAGCGGTCGAGGCCCTTCATCTCGACGGTAGTGCCGTCGTAGTAGCCGGGGGTCTTGATGAAGTTGGTCACCACCTGCCAGTCGGAGGAATCGGAGAGGGCGTCGGTGTCGTTCCAGAGGACGTTCAGCTGACGCTGAGAGCCGTCGGCGTCGTGGTCGGCATCAGCACCCACCCACTCGAGGACGGCGCTGCGGCCGGTGGAGTCGGCCACCATGTAGTGGAAGCAGCTGCTTGCCGAGTCGTGAAGGTCGTACTGCTCAGCCAGCGCCACGGCGTCCTCCACCGAGTCGGCGTAGTCGAGGATGAGCCGGAGCAGGGTGGTGGAGGTGAGGTCGGGCTTGTCGGTCTGGGTGTCGGTGGGGGTGCCTTTGCCCTCGCCCTGATAGGACATGAAGATGCCGCAGGCCACACCGGCGTCGTTGACGCCGTCCAGCGGCACATAGGGGGCCGCGAGGGTCAGGATCTTCTGGCCGAGGCTCTCTACGTCCTTGTCCTTGTCGAGGCCGAGGAAGCTCAGGTCGATGGTGGAGTAGGAGGCGTGACGACCCTTACCGGGGTTCGTGTAGACGATGGCGGTGTTGGTGGCCGAGAAGTCATAGTTGCGGCCAAAGACCCGGTCGCCGCTCTGGGTGTCTGCGGTAAAGGCCGAGCAGGCGATGGTGCTGGTCTTGATGTTCATGGGGATGATGCCCTTGGTGATGCTCTGGGTGATGAAAGAGATGAGCTCAGAGTCAGTGGATGCGCCGCCCTGGGCCAGGAAATCGTCGAAGTAGTAGCCGCCCGAGACGTTGAGCTGGTAGACAGCACCGTCGCGGTGGGCTTCGTCGCGGTCAGAGAGCTTTTTGAGGGACGAGAGGGTGGCCAGCTCGTTGTGCCAGAGGGCGAACACGGCGACAGCCAGTGCGATGACCAGCGCCGCCAGCACGCAGGCGAGGCGCTTGAGGACTTTGGAGAGAGATTGATGCTTCATGGGACCTCCTGAAAAAGTCAAAAGAATATAGATAAAATACTTGAATATTCTATCACGACTTCTGTCGTGTTACAAGACTTTTGGAGATCTGGCCGGAAAATAAAAACAGGCGCTGAAGGACAGCGCCTGTTCTGAGAGAGACTTAACCAAACAGTTTTTTCGTATTGTGCATATACACCGACAGCACCAGCCCCACGCAGATATACAGCATGAGCACCGAGCTGCCGCCCGCCGAGTAGAAGGGCAGGGTGACGCCGATGACCGGCAGGAGGCGGAGGTTCATGCCGACGTTGACGAATATCTGGGCCATGAACGCGCCGCCGATGCCGGCGCAGATGAAGGAGCCCAGCATATCCTCGCTGCACGCTCCGGTGGCGAAGGTCTTGATAATGATGGCCAGCAGCACGCCCAGCACCACGCAGCAGCCCACGAAGCCTGCCGCGTTGCCGATCCAGCTGAAGATGAAGTCATTGTGGGCGTTGGGGACGCTGTAGTAGCGGCCGCCGAAGAAGCCGTTGCCGAAGATGCCGCCCGAGCCGATGGCGATCTCGCCCCGCTGCTGCTGGTAGACAATGTTTTTCCAGATCGTCTCGCTGGGCGCCCAGCCCGTCTCGTTGTTGGGGTCGATGACCGCAAGGATGCGGTACCACTGGTAGCCCTTGCCGATCTTGTCGCTGAAGAAGGCGAAGACCACTGCTGCCGCCGCTGCGAGGGCAGCGAAGGCCCCGATGATATACTTCCAGCTCAGCCCGGCGGCAAAGAGCATACAGCAGCCGATGATGCCGTAGATGATGGCCGTGCCGTCGTCACCCTGGATGTGGATGATGCCGATCGGCACGAAGAGATGGAGCAGCAGCTTGCCCAGCTCTTTCGGCTCGTTGAGGCGGCTGCGGACATTGTTCAGATGCATGGCGAAGGTAAGGATGAAGCTTATCTTTGCCAGCTCGGTAGGCTGGAAGGTGAAGCCGCCCAGTTTGTACCAGGAATAGTTGTCGGTGTCGCCCGCGTTGTAGCCGATGGTCAGCGGGCCGAGGGTCACGTTGCGGATGACCAGCGTGGGCAGCACGAGGCCCCATGTGAGCACCACATGGACGGGCCAGACATTGACGAGGCTGCGGTAGTCGATGTTGGACAGAAGGATGGCCACCAGGATGCCGATGGCCGCTGCACCCGCCTGCACCACGGCCCGGCGGTAGTCGCCGATGCCGGTGATCTGGCCGGTGAGCTCATCCACGGCAAAGCCGCTGCCCTGTTTCGCCGCCCACGACGACAGCGCCAGCACCGCCATCGCGCTGCTGAACAGGCAGAGCAGCAGGTACATCTTGTCTGTCCGTTTCCAATATCGCTGAATGCTTTCCAAAAAAGCACCACCTTTCTGTATCCTTGGGAAGCCGTTTTCTGAGCATTGCACTCCGCTTACGAAAACAGCTCCCTCGAAACCCTGCCTCACAGCCGGGCATGATCCCCCAATATACCTTATTATACAGCAGGGGAGAGAGGCGCGCAAGATGGCCGGTTGTGACAGCTTTGCAAAATCGGCGCAGAACGCTTGACAAAGGCCGATATGCCCTCTAAAATGAAACGTACCGGGGCGGTAAATGGCCGGTCCCCGGCGTTCTTGGAGGAACAGTTTTTACATGAAGGAACAACGCCATCGAATTTTGTGCGCGGTCTGCGCACTGGCACTGGTGCTGACGGCTGTGCTGGCTCCCGCCGCATGGGCGGCAGACGGAGCGGGCGAGGTGCAGGATACGGCAAAGTCTACCCTCACCACGGACGATGCCGCCGAGATGCAGCAGGCAGACGCCGCTGTGACGGCCCTGACCGGCAGCGACGAATACGAGCAGATGTCCCGGGAAGAACGGCTCACCTCGGCCCTTGCGGAGCTGGATGAGCTGGCCCGGAAGGGGCTGGTGCGCCGGGACTCCATCCGCACCGACGAGGAGAACGGGATCGTCAGCTTTACCTACCGCTGCGGCGTGCTGGGCGGCATCCTGCTCACTCTGCCCGACGAGCTGGACGAGATGACCTTTGACGCCGGAGACAACGGCCTGCGCGCCCCGAGGGACATTGCTCAACGCACTTCCCGCACCGCCGAGATGCCCCTGACCGACGATGTCCGGCAGGCTGCGGAGGCCCGGCAGTACCGGGAGAACGCTCTGCCTGAGACGATCGGCCGTGCCGCTATTTATTATGCCTTCGATAATACGGTGAACAGCTCCCGCTTTCCGTATTATTCCTATATGCAGGGCTTCTGGGAAGGCATGGGCCTGCGCACGACGATGAACACCCGGGTGACCCTGTCGGACCTGCGCCGGATGAACAAATACGATCTGTGCATCCTGAGCGCCCACGGTGCCTACTATACTTACAGCTACGGTACGTTCCGGAAGCACACCCGGACCGAGCCCATCATCCTGCTGACAGAAGCGTCCACGCTGTACAAAGACATCATCTACGGCTTTGACCTGCTGGCTCACCGCATCATCAAGCTCAACGGCCTTTACTGCGTCACAGCGGATTTCTTCCGCAATGCGTACCGCTCGGGCCAGCTCAGCAATACCATCATCTACTCCGAGACCTGTGAGTTCCTGGGCGTCACGAACAGCGTGGATGAGTCGATGGCCGAAGCGCTGCTGGCGGGCGGCGCACGGACTGTGCTGGGCTATGTGAACAACGTCTACACGGTCTACTCCCGCAGTATGCTCTGGGATACCGTCAACCATCTTGCGATGGGACAGACCATCGGCAGGGCGCTGGCCCACGCGAAGGATACCTACGGCGAGAACGACATCATCTGGTATACGGAGCAGGGCGGACGCCGCCCCCACGCCGCCGCAGCGTATCTGGTGCTCTACGGTGACGAGAACGCCCGGCTGAATGTGCCGGAAAACTTCTCGCTCGAGGAACGCGCGGAGGCTGCGGAAGATATGCTGGCCGATGTGCTCGAAAGCGCGGCCTGAGCGTTGCACTTTTGACAGAAATAGTTTATACTAAGGGACGGCAGAACAGGACGGCAGGACTCTGCCGTCCCTTTTTTATAGAAACGCATATGAGGTAGGATACCCATGTCTGAATTTATCACCCACTCCCGCGAGGAGACGGTGGCGCTGGGGGCGCAGGTGGCGCGGCATCTTGCGCCCGGGGCGCTCATCGCCTTTACCGGCGGGCTTGGCGCGGGCAAGACGGCCTTCTGCGAGGGCATTGCCAGAGGTCTCGGCTGCACCGACCCGGTCAGCAGCCCGACGTTCGCCATCGTGAACTATTACCGCGGGCCGCGGCCTTTCGCGCACTTTGATTTGTACCGCATCTCCACGGAGAACGATTTGTGCGCGGCAGGGTTCTACGACTATCTGGATGAGGGCGCTGTGGTGGCGGCAGAGTGGAGCGAGAACTTTGCCGACCTGCTGGCGCTGGAAGACCCCATCCACATCAACATCGAGCGGGTGGACGACACCACCCGCCGCATCACCATCGAGGGGGTGGAAGTATGAACATCTTAGCCGTGGATACGGCGGGCAAGACCGTGGGCGTGGCCCTGCTGCAGGACGACCGCCTGCTCTACGAGTGCTATCTCGACGCGGGCATGACCCACAGCGAGACCCTGATGCCCCTCATCGACAACTGTCTCAAACTCTGCGGCATGGGCTGCAAGGACATCGACCTCTACGGCGTCAATGCCGGCCCCGGCAGCTTTACCGGCCTGCGCATCGGGCTGGCGGCGGTGAAGGGTCTGGCCTTCCCCCGGGAGACGCTCTGCGCCCCGGTGTCCACGCTGGAAGCGCTGGCGGCGGCCCACACCGGCTGCGGCACCGTGCTCTGCGCGCTGGATGCCCGCCGTGCGCAGGTGTACAGCGCGGCTTTCGACCTTGAGACCCACGAGCGTCTGATGGACGACGATGCCCGCGCCGTGGCCGACCTGGCCGAGTTTGTAGAAAATTGCAAAAAGCCTCTGTTTTTTGTTGGTGATGGCGCAGCTCTGTGCTATAATAAATATGGCAATGTCCCGGGCGTGCTCTGTGTACCGCCGGCTCTCCGCAATGGCCGTGCCGCTGCGGTGGCCTATGTGGCAGAGCAGATGGCTCAGCGGGGCGAAGCCGTCCTGCCCGAGGCTCTGCTGCCGGATTATCACCGGCTGAGCCAGGCCGAGCGGGAGCGGGCCGAGCGTCTGGCCGCAGAAGCTGCCCGTACCGAAATACCGGAAGATACTGCAAAGGGAAAGGATCAACACCAATGACGAAACCCATCGCACTTGCCGCCGACCACGGCGGATTTGAACTGAAAGAGGCCGTTAAGGCCCATCTGGACGAGCTGGGGTTGGAGTACATCGACTTCGGCACCCACAGCACCGCCAGCGTGGACTACCCTGACATGGCTCTGCCTGCCTGCGACGCCGTGGTGAGCGGCCAGTGCAGCAAGGCGCTGCTGTTCTGCGGCACCGGTGTGGGCATCAGCATGGCCGCAAACAAGGTCAAGGGCATCCGTGCCTGCTGCTGCTCTGACAGCTTCAGCTGCGAGTATACCCGCCGCCACAACGACGCCAACGCCCTGTGCATGGGCGGCCGCGTCGTCGGCCCCGGCCTCGCCTGCCAGCTGGTGGACATCTTCCTCAACACCGAGTTCGAGGGCGGCCGCCACGAGAAGCGCATCGCAAAGCTGATGGCGATCGAGAATCGGTAAACCTTAGTATTCCAATATCTATTCACAATATAAGGAGAGTGTATTATGACCCCTATGATCGTTGAGCATCCGCTGCTGCAGCACAAACTGAGCATTCTGCGCAACAAGCAGACCGGCACCAAGGAGTTCCGTGACCTCGTGGGCGAGATCGCCACTCTGCTGTGCTATGAGGCTACCCGTGACCTGCCTCTGGAAGAGGTGGAGATCGAGACTCCCATCACCATGGCAAAGACCAAGGTGCTGGCAGGCCGCAAGCTGGCTCTGGTGCCGATCCTCCGCGCCGGCATGGGTATGCTGGATGGTATGCTGACCCTGCTGCCCGCCGCTAAGGTCGGCTTCATCGGCCTGTACCGCGACGAGACCACCCTGCAGCCCGTGGAGTACTTCTGCAAGCTGCCGCAGGACATCGCCGAGCGCGACGTTCTGGTGCTTGACCCGATGCTGGCTACCGGCGGCAGCGCCATCGACGCCATCACCCAGATCAAGAAGCACGGCGCAAAGCGCATCAAGTTCATCGGCCTCATCGCTGCTCCGGAAGGCATCAAGGCCCTGCACGAGGCACATCCCGATGTGGACATCTACCTCGGCGCACAGGACGACCACCTGAACGAGAACGGCTACATCGTCCCCGGCCTGGGCGACGCAGGCGACCGTATCTACGGCACCAAGTAAATCTCTGTATAACGGAAAAGTGCTCTGCCGGCCGGCAGAGCACTTTTTGCGTCTTGAAGCTTATTTTCTGCGTTTCAGGATCTCATCCAGAATGGCATCCGCCACATCATCCTTGCTCATCAGGGGCAGCTCGCGGGCGCCGTCCGGCGTGATGAAGGTGACAACATTGGTATCCACGCCAAACCCGGCACCGGCGACCTTCAGATTGTTGGCCACCACCATGTCGAGGTTCTTTTTCTCGAGCTTGGCCGAGGAGTTGGCCAGCATATCCCGCGTTTCCATCGAGAAGCCGCAGAGGAACTGCCCCTTCTTTTTGGGGCCGATGGTGCCGAGGATGTCGGGCGTCCGCTCCACGGCGATGGAGAGGTCGCCGTCCTTCTTCTTGATCTTGTCGTCGGCCACGGCGGCGGGGCGGTAATCGGCCACGGCAGCGGCCATGACCAGAACGTCCATCTCGTCGAAGCGGCTGGTCACGGCCTCGTACATCTGCTGGGCTGTCGTGATGGGGACATCCTCGGTGAACCGCACCGGCTGCAGGGCCGTCGGGCCGTGGATGAGGGTGACGTCTGCGCCCCGCATCGCGGCGGCACGGGCCACGGCATAGCCCATCTTGCCGGTGGAGTGGTTGGTTAGGTAGCGCACAGGGTCCAGCGGCTCCTGAGTGGGGCCGGCCGTGACGGCAATGCGCAGACCGGCGAGGTCCTTCGGCTTTGCGATGGCGCGGAAGATGTAGTCCAGCAGGACATCCTCTTTCGGCAGGCGTCCGCTGCCCACGTCCTTGCAGGCCAGCACGCCGCTCTCGGAGGGGATGACCGTGAAGCCGTACTTTTCCAGTGTGGCGATGTTGTCCTGGGTGATGGGGTTCTCCAGCATCCCGGTGTTCATGGCAGGGGAGACGAGCTTGGGACACTTGGCCGCGAGAACGACGGTGGTAAGCATATCGTCGGCGATGCCGTGAGCCATCTTGGCAATGATGTTGGCGGTGGCCGGGGCCACGAGGATGACGTCGGCCTTCTTTGCCAGCGAGATATGGGTGACTTCGAACTTGAAATCCCGGTCGAAGGTGTCCACCATGCACTTGTGGCCTGTCAGGGTCTCGAACGTGACAGGGGTGATGAACTGGGTGGCGTTTCTGGTCATGATGACCTCCACGTCGGCCCCCAGCTTGCGCAGTGCGCTGGCCACATTGGCCATTTTATAGGCGGCAATGCCGCCGCTGACGCCCAGAAGGACGCATTTTCCCTTCAGATCCATCCAAAATACCTCCTATAAATAGGGATAATATAACTACAGTATAATGCAAAACGGCCCAGAGCACAACAAAATCTTTGATGGGGGTTGTATTTTGGCCCAAAATGCGGTAAAATACAGCTTGACTTATACAAAAAAGCTCTCTGTCAGCGCTGGCGCACACAAGCCTCTCCCTTTGGGAGAGGTGTCACCGAAGGTGACGGAGAGGGCAAGGACGCTGACAGGAAACCGCAGACACGGCGACAGCATCGCTCTGACAAAAAGTCTGCTTATCGTTGTGTATGAGTTCTGTCGTACTGGCCTTGCCCTCTCAGGCGCTTCGCGCCAGCTCCCCCAGAGGGGGAGCCTTTTGCGGAGAGGTTCGACCCTGCGAGGAACTGAATTATGATTTTAGCCATTGACATAGGCAACACCACCGTCGCCCTCGGGGGCATCCGGGACGGACGTGTATGCTTTGTGGCCCACATGGACACGGTGCGCACCCGCACAGCGGCGGAGTACCGTGCCGAGATGGAAAAGGTGTTCTCTCATCGGAGACAGCCGGAAAAGCCCATCCGCTTCGAGGGCGCTGTCCTCACCAGCGTCGTCCCCCAGATCACGGGGGCGCTGGCCGAGTGCGCCCGCCACTACACCGGCAAAAAGCCGGTCATCGTCTCGCCCGACATCCGCACCGGCCTCACGATGGGGGTGCCTGACCCTCACGCCGTCGGCAAGGACCGCCTTGTGGATGCGGCCTACGCGGCGGCGAATTTCCCCCTGCCGGTGGTCACGGTAGACCTCGGCACCGCCACCACGTTCAACGTGATAGATGAGAATAAGGTCTTCCGGGGCGGCGTCATCTGCCCCGGACTTTCCACTGGTCTGCGGGCGCTGGGGGAGCGGTGCGCCCAGCTGCCGCAGGTACATCTTTCTTCGCCCAAAAGCGCGATCGGCGTCGATACCGAGAAGTGTATGCTCTCCGGCTCTGTGCTGGGGACGGCTGTCCTGCTGGACGGCATCACTCAGCGCATCGAGGAAGAACTGGGCCGTCCGGCCACGCTGGTGGTCACAGGCGGTCTGGCAAAGTATGTCATCCCGCTCTGCCGTCACCCGCTCACCTATGACCCCGAGCTGCTGCTGAAGGGACTGGCTCTCCTTTACCAGCTCAATGCGCCGCAGCATGAGCGTCACCACGAGCCGCGCAGCGACGGTGAACACCGCCGTCCCCGCCCGGCAGGCAGACGCCCTTACAACAACGGCAGCAGCCCCCGCCGCCGCAGCCACAATAACCGCCGTCCCCGCCGGGACGATGAGGCCAAAGCGGGCTGAGCCCTGAAAGGAGAGACCTTATGATGAAATTAGGCATTCTCGGCGCAGGCATGATCGTCCGGGAGTTCCTGCCCTGGCTCACCGGGCCGGAAAGCCCCTTCAAGGTCGAGGCTCTTTGCAGCACGGAGCGGAGCGCCGGTGCAGCACAGGCCCTCTGCGACCAGTATGGTGTGCCGCGCCACACCACCAGCTACGACGAACTGCTGAGCTGGGTGGACGTTGTGTATATCGCCGTACCGAATATCCTGCACGTAAAATATACCCGTGCCGCTCTGGAAGCGGGCCGCCACGTCATCGTCGAAAAGCCGATGGCCCCCACGGCGGCGCTGGCCGAAGAGCTGGCCGAGCTGGCCCGGAGCAAAAAGCTCTTCCTCTTCGAGGCTGTCACCACGCAGTATCAGGACAACTACGCCAAGATCCGTGAGGTGCTGCCCAAGGTGGGTGCCGTCACGATGGTGCAGTGTAATTTCAGCCAGTATTCCAGCCGGTATCATGATTTCTGCGCCGGCAAGGTCTGGCCGTCCTTTGACCCGGCCTGCGCCGGCGGTGCGCTGATGGACCTGGGCGTCTACAATGTCAGCTATGTGGTGGGCCTCTTCGGCTCGCCCAACAAGGTCCACTATGCGGCCAACATCACCCGGGGCATCGACACCAGCGGCGTGCTGACGATGGAGTATCGCAGCTTCAAGGCCGTGAGCATCAATGCCAAGGACAGCAGTTCCCCGGCCCGGTACATCATTCAGGGTACCAAGGGGTATCTGCTCCAGAAATCCACCGCCAACTTCTGCGGCGGCGTCACCTTCCACCCCTATAAGGGCAAGGAAGAGCACTTCAACCTCAGCGCAGGCCGTCCCCGGCAGGCGGCGGAGTTCCACGCCTTTGCCCGCGCCATCGAGAGCGAGGATATGGAGCTTTGCAGCCGGATGCTGGACACCTCGGTGGCCGTCAGCCGTGTGCTGGAAACGGCCCGCCGCGATGCGGGCATCCGCTTCACTACTGATTTATAATGCTATCCCCGGGAGTTCCCTGACAAAACATCCCGTATATTTCAGACTGTATTCTACAAAAGACCCCGTGTATTTCACGGGCAGGTTTGCGCCGTATCCGACAATTTAGGGCGGAACGGCAGCAAGGAGGAAAACTGAATTATGAAAAAGAATGACATTCGCACCCTCACCCGGCTGGCACTGCTGGTCGCCATTGAGCTGGTCATGAAGGCCGTCGGCCTGGGCAGTGTCCCTGTAGGCCCGCTTTACATGAGCTTTTTGACCCTGCCGATCGCCGTGGGTGCCATCACCATGGGTCCCGCCGCAGGCGCTATCCTCGGCGGCGTGTTCGGCGCCGTGAGCTTCTATGACGCCGTCACCGGCGCTTCCGCCATGACCGGTGCGCTGTTCCAGGTCAGCCCCGTCAACACCTTCATCCTCTGTGTGGGTATGCGTGTGCTGATGGGCGTGTGCGTCGGCCTTATCTTCAACGCTGTCAAGAATTTCGATAAGCCCGGCACCTGGAGCTACCTTGTCAGCGCCATGTGCGCCCCGGCCCTCAACACCCTGTTCTTCATGGGCTACATCGTGCTGGCCTTCTACGGCTGCGATTACGTCCAGAACCTCGTGTCCGTCAAGGGCGCAGCCAACCCCCTGATGTTCGTCGTCCTGCTGGTCGGCGTGCAGGGCGTGGCCGAGTTCCTTGTCTCCGGCATCCTGGGCGGCATCGTCGCCCGCGCTGTCCACAAGTTTTTGAAGTAACAGGCGGTGTCGGTCAGGGACATCCGCTGATAAACCTCTCCGTCACGGCTGACGCCGTGCCACTGCCCGGGTTGCGGCACCCAGCATCCGCAGCGCTTTGCTTGCGTCTTGCTGGCCGCGGCCCCAACAGCGACTCCCTGTTTCCGCCACTGGCGGCGGTCGTCGTTGTTGCTCC
>OOAZ01002160.1_pt1 | contig 11011 bp, 10 predicted proteins | sample 1671221 | NCBI WGS metagenome assembly OOAZ01 (sample SAMN06348134, study PRJEB24527) | human gut metagenome | biome: human gut; feature: ankylosing spondylitis patient; material: feces | host: Homo sapiens | place: China | collected 2015-10
TTTTTTGTTGCCCTGAAACAAGAAGATTTTCTCAATGGCCGCCGCCGGGGCGGTACAGGAATGAAAAGGGGCCGCGCCTCCGCGGTGTGTGAGCGAACAGGAGGTACAGGAAATGTGCAAGGCATGGGAAGGGTTTACGGCCGGGGCGTGGCAGAGCCGCATCGATGTGCGGGATTTTATCCAGAAAAACTATACGCCTTACGACGGGGACGACAGCTTTCTGGAAGGACCGACGCAGGATACGACAGATTTATGGAACGAAGTGTTAGAACTGTCGAAGCAGGAGCGTGAGGCAGGCGGTGTCCTCGATATGGATACCAAGATTATCTCCACGATCACATCCCACGGACCGGGCTATCTGGACAAGAGCAAGGAGAAGATTGTCGGCTTTCAGACAGATAAGCCGTTCAAGCGTTCCCTGCAGCCGTACGGCGGAATCCGCATGGCAGTGAAAGCCTGCGAGGATAACGGCTACCATGTAGATCCGGAAGTGGTGGAATATTTTACCACGCACAGAAAGACACACAACGCCGGTGTATTTGATGCTTACACACCTGAGATGCGCGCATGCCGTTCGGCACACATCATCACGGGACTTCCGGATGCATATGGCCGCGGACGTATTATCGGCGATTACAGAAGACCGGCACTCTACGGTGTGGATCGCCTGATCGAGGACAAGGAAGAACAGCTCGCAACGACCCGTACGATCATGTACTCGGATGTCATCCGTGAGCGTGAGGAGCTTTCCGAGCAGATCCGCGCACTCAAGATGCTGAAAGAGCTTGCAAAGATTTACGGCTGTGACATTTCCAAGCCGGCGAACAACGTGCTGGAAGCGACGCAGGCGGTATATTTTTCCTACCTTGCAGCAGTCAAGGAGCAGAACGGTGCGGCAATGAGCCTTGGACGTACCTCCACATTCCTCGACATCTATGCGGAGCGCGATCTCAAGGAAGGAACGTTCACAGAGAAGGAGATCCAGGAGATCATCGAAAGTATCCAGGGACTGCCGAATGAGACAATGATCAGCCGTCTGACCCTGCGTACGATGAAGCAGGCAAAATATACGACACAGTGCAGCGGTCACTTTGGTCTTGCAGCGAAATATTACTGTCATTTTACTTCTCCGATCAGGAGATATCCAGATTTACAGATCCACCGTATCATTCGTGATAATATAAGGGGGAGACTTCAGAGAGAAGGAAAGACAGAGCATTACAGAGAGATCCTCGAACATGTTGCACAGCAGTCCAGTGCATGTGAGAGAAGGGCACAGGAAGCAGAGAGAGAGTCAGACCGCTTAAAGAAAGCTGAATACATGTCTTATCATCTCGGTGAAGAATTTGAGGGCATCATTTCAGGCGTGACTGCTTATGGATTCTATGTGGAACTTCCGAATACCGTCGAGGGACTTGTTCATGTGACGAGCCTTCGGGACGATTATTATTCTTATAACGAAGAAACTTATGAGCTGAGCGGCGAACTGAGCCACAAAGTCTACCATCTCGGACAGAAAGTAAGAGTCAGGGTGGCAGATGCGGATGCTCTGAAGAGAACGGTAGATTTTACCGTTGTTGAGTAAAGGAGGGAATTTTATGGCGAAAGCAACAGGGATCAAACTGATCGCCAACAACAAAAAAGCCTTTCATGATTATTTTATAGAGGACACTTATGAAGCCGGTATTTCTCTGGCAGGAACAGAGGTAAAGTCCCTTCGTATGGGCAAGTGCAGTGTCAAGGAATCTTTTATCCGTGTAGAAAAAGGCGAAGTATATATCTATGGAATGCACATCAGCCCCTATGAGAAGGGAAATATCTTTAACAAGGATCCTCTGCGTGTCAGGAAGCTTCTTCTTCACAGACATGAGATCAACAAGATCGAGGGCAAACTTCAGGAAAAAGGTCTCACGCTGGTTCCTCTCAAGGTGTATTTCAAGGGCAGTCTGGTAAAGGTTGAAGTTGGTGTGGCGCGAGGCAAGAAGCTCTATGACAAGAGACAGGATATTGCAAAGAAAGACCAGCGAAGAGAAGCTGAGAGGGAGTTTAAGGTTAAAAATCTGTAACTTTAAAAATTGTATGAATTTTGGGACATTTAGTTGACAAGAATCTGAGACTCTGTATAATTAAGTTAAATAATAATGACATCATAGGACTATTACGTAATAGGAAACAGGAGGGAATAGATATGCTTAAAAAACGTTATTTGGCCATTGCAGGGCTTGCTGTGCTGGCAATAGCTGCATCAGGCTGTGGCAAGAAGAATACAACGGAACAGACACCAGTCCAGGTAACGCCTACTGAAACTCCTCAGGCGACACCTACGGTTACGATAGAACTTGTAAATATGGAAGAGACAACGGAGAAAAATGTAATCGGTGAAAAGACAGCAACAGCTTCCAAGGTTGCTATTGTAAACCGCACCGGTTCAGAGATTGCATCTATCTATATCAGAGAGACGCCATCTGATGATGCAGATGAGGACACTGCTGACGAATGGGGTGATGATCTTGTAAATGGTATGTTCACTCTTAAGAATGGAGAGAATGCAGTTTATTATTATGAGAAGCCATCTTCTTCAGGAAGCACATACGATATTCGTATCGCCTACACAGATGAAGATGCAAACGAATGTTTCTTCAGAAAACTGCCACTGGCATCTATGAAGCAGATTACTCTTCGAATGGACGGAGAGGGAGAAGATTCGATTCCTTATGCAACGTATTTTACAACAACTGGAAGTAAAGAAGTATCTACTCTGAATGAAGTGAAGAAGAGACTTGGTCTTGACACCGATAGCGAAGAAGATGTGACACCGACTCCGGATCCATCTGATTCAGCCGATCCGACGCAGGCACCGGATGATTCTAATAACACAGCCAATCCGACACAGGCACCAAATCCGGATGATAACAACAATAACAGTAATAACGGTGACGACGGAGATAATACAAGTCCGACAGATTCTACGATTCGGACAGCAGAGGGATATATTGGCAGATCATTGGATGATCTGGTTTCAGCGATTGGCGATTCCAATTCATCAGAATATGACGAAGACCCGGATAATGGCACAAGCGGTTATTATTATTACGGAAACTTCACGGTTTCAACAACTGTAGATGCCGATGGAAACGAAGTTGTTACAGGCGTATGGTAAGAATACTGATGCAGATGCATCGGAGGAAAGGATAAATAACTATGAAGAGGATTTTACTGAAATTAAGTGGAGAGGCTCTGGCAGGAGCAGAGAAGAAAGGATTTGATGAGGCTACAGTCATCGCTGTTGCAAAGCAGATCCGCACAATTGTAGAAGAGGGAACTCAGGTAGGTATTGTGATCGGAGGAGGAAACTTCTGGAGAGGACGTACCAGTGAGACCATCGACCGCAATAAGGCAGATCAGATCGGTATGCTGGCTACAGTCATGAACTGCATCTATGTATCTGATATCTGCAGATATCTGGGACTTCGCACAGAGATTTTTACACCGTTCGAATGCGGCGCATTTACAAGCCTCTATTCCAAAGATGCAGTAGAGGAAGGCTTTGCACAGGGCAAGGTTCTGTTCTTCGCAGGCGGTACAGGCCATCCGTATTTCTCTACAGATACAGCAACCGTACTTCGCGCTGTTGAGATCGAGGCAGAGGCGATCCTTCTTGCCAAAGCCGTAGATGGAATCTATGACAGCGATCCGAAGGTTAACCCGAACGCTGTGAAATACGATGAGATCAGCATTCAGGAAGTCGTTGACAAGAAACTGGCAGCTATGGACCTTACAGCATCTATCATGTGCCTGGAGCAAAAAATGCCAATGCTTGTTTTTGGCCTTGAGGAAGAGAACAGCATCATCAATACAGTTCATGGTAAATTCAACGGAACCAAGGTAACTGTATAAAATAAATTACAAGAGGGAGATTTGACAAATGGATGAAAGAGTTCAGAAATATGAGCAGAAAATGACCAAGACACTGAAAGGCTTCGAGGAGGAACTGACAACGATCCGTGCAGGACGTGCAAACCCGCATATTCTTGACAAGATCACCGTAGATTATTATGGAAGCCCGACACCGCTTCAGCAGGTGGCAAACATCACAGTGCCGGAGGCACGTATGATCCAGATCCAGCCATGGGAAGCAAGCCTGATCAAAGGAATCGAGAAAGCAATCCTTACATCTGATCTGGGACTGAACCCGAACAACGATGGTAAACTGATCCGTCTGGTACTTCCGGAGCTCACAGAGGAGCGTCGTAAAGAGCTGGTAAAGGATGTCAAGAAGAAAGGTGAGGCTGCCAAAGTTGCTGTCCGCAATGTCCGCCGTGATGCAAACGATGCATTCAAGAAACTTGGCAAGCAGGACGTTTCCGAGGATGAGATCAAAGACCTTGAGGATGCTGTACAGAAACTGACAGATAAATTTGTCAAAAAGATCGATGAAGCAGTAGATACCAAAGCAAAAGAAATCCTGACTGTATAATCCCGGTCAGGTGGGGAATGAGGAGAGGGAGAGCCGGAAACAGGCTCTCTTTCTGTTGCATAAAAAGAAATAAGAGGAGAAACATATGAGAGTACCAAATCATATAGCTATCATTCTTGACGGAAACGGCAGATGGGCGAAGGCAAAGGGGATGCCGAGAGGATACGGACATATCAAGGGATGTGCGAATCTGGAGACGATCTGTGATGATATCAAGGATCTTGGCGTAAAATACCTGACGGTCTATGCTTTTTCGACAGAGAACTGGAAACGATCCAGAGAAGAAGTAGAGGGCTTGATGAAGCTGTTCCGAAGCTATCTCAAAAAATGCATGAAAAGCGCAGAGAAAAACCATATGCGTGTCAAGGTCATCGGTGATCCATCCGCGTTTGCACCGGATATTCAGGAGAAGATCCGCCAGCTTGAGGAGTTTTCCAAGGATTACGATGAGCTTTATTTCCAGATTGCACTGAATTATGGAAGCCGTGACGAAATCGTGCGAGGTGTGCGTAAACTGGCTCAGGATGTGGCAGACGGCAAACTGGTTCCGGATGCGATCGATGAGTCATGCTTTGAGAATTATCTGGATACTGCCGGAGTTCCGGATCCGGATCTTATGATCCGCACAAGTGGAGAATTAAGACTTTCCAACTTTCTTATGTGGCAGCTGGCTTATACAGAATTTTATTTCACAGATGTTCCGTGGCCAGATTTCCATAAGGAAGAATTAATTAAGGCAATTGAGAAATATAATGAGAGAGACCGCAGATATGGCGGGGTCAAGGAGGAGTAAATAAAGATGTTTAAGACACGATTGGTCAGTGGTATCTTTCTGGTGATTGCAGCACTTCTGACGATCATCAGTGGAGGATATGTACTTTTTGTAACTTTGCTCTGTGTTTCTCTTCTTGGAATCCAGGAACTTTATAAGGCAATGGGTGTCCATAAGGATGGCGTAGGACTTCTGGAACTCGCAGGATATCTGGGGACGATCCTGTATTATGCTTCTCTGCTCCTTGGATTTGAGAGATACGGAATGATGGCAGTCCTTCTGGGACTGGTGCTTCTGATGTTTGTATATGTGTTTACATATCCGAAATATGAAGCGGATCAGGTGATGTCAGCATTTTTTGGAATCGTTTATGTGGCAGTCATGCTTTCCTTTATTTTCCTTACGAGAAATCTTGAGGGAGGTAAATTCCTTGTATGGCTGATCTTCCTCTGCTCCTGGGGATGTGATACCTGTGCCTATTGCGTGGGAATGCTGATCGGCAAACACAAGATGGCACCTGTATTGAGCCCTAAGAAATCCGTCGAGGGAGCTGTCGGCGGTGTTGTGGGAGCAGCAGCACTTGGCGCGATCTATGCGGCTGTGACTCATGGACCGATAGTGGAATATGCAGTGATCTGTGCAGTCGGTGCACTGATCTCTATGGTAGGAGATCTTGCTGCATCTGCGATCAAGAGAAATCGCGGCATCAAGGATTACGGCAAGCTGATCCCGGGACATGGAGGCATCCTTGACCGTTTTGACAGTGTGATCTTTACTTCACCGATCATCTTTTATCTTGCGAAGATGATCCTTGGTTTATAAAATTCAGATGAATGGAGGAACTCTGTTTTTATGAAGAAAATTGCGATATTAGGTTCAACAGGTTCTATCGGAACACAGACACTGGATGTTGTGCGCGCAAACGGCGATATTGAAGTCCTTGGTATCAGCGCAGGACGGAATATTGCGAAGCTGGAAGAGCAGGTCAGGGAATTTTCTCCGCAGCTCGTGGCAGTCTGGGATGAAAATGCAGCCAGAGATCTGGCACAGAAGATCCAGGATACAGATACGAAGGTAGTGTCCGGTATGGACGGACTTTTGGAACTGGCAGCAATGCCGGAGACGGAAATCCTTGTTACCGCGATCGTGGGAATGCTTGGGATCCGTCCTACGATCGAGGCGATCCGTGCAGGTAAGGATATTGCGCTGGCAAACAAGGAAACTCTGGTAACTGCAGGACATCTGATCATGCCGATGGCAGAGGAATATGGTGTGAAGATCCTGCCAGTGGACAGTGAACACAGCGCGATCTTCCAGTCTCTGAACGGAGAACATAAGGAAGAAGTACATAAACTTCTGATCACAGCGTCCGGCGGACCTTTCCGTGGAAGAAAGAGAGCTGATCTGGAGCATGTGACCCTGGAGGATACCCTGAAACACCCGAACTGGGCAATGGGACAGAAGATCACTGTAGATTCCGCAACTCTTGTCAATAAAGGGCTTGAGGTCATGGAGGCGAAGTGGCTTTTTGGTATGGATCTGGATCATATCCAGGTTGTTGTACAGCCGCAGAGTGTGATCCATTCCATGGTAGAGTTCAAGGATGGAGGAATCATCGCCCAGCTTGGAACACCGGATATGCGCCTTCCGATCCAGTATGCGCTTTATTATCCTCATAGAAGATATCTTGCGGGAGACCGGCTTGATTTTGCGAAACTTGGACAGATCACATTTGAGGAACCGGATATGGAGACCTTCCTGGGACTTCCGATGGCAATCCAGGCATCCAGAGAGGGCGGTTCCATGCCGACCGTATTTAACGCGGCGAATGAACTGGCAGTAAAGAAATTCCTGCACCGTGAGATCCGGTTCCTGGATATTTATGATATTATCGGGCAGGCTATGGAAAGACATATAAAGATCGAGCATCCACAGCTTGAGGATATTCTGGCAGTAGAAAACGAGACTTATCAGTGGATTGAAAGCAGGTGGTAAATTGAAGATTCTGATTGCGATCATCATTTTCAGTGCAATCATTTTGATACATGAGCTGGGACATTTTCTCCTGGCGAAATTGAACGGGATCAGTGTGACGGAGTTTTCTCTTGGAATGGGACCGAGATTATTCAGTGTCCAAAAAGGAGAGACACGTTACTCTGTGAAATTACTTCCTCTTGGCGGTTCCTGTGCCATGGTTGGCGAGGATACGGCAGAGGAAGAACTTCCGGGATCTTTTAATGCGGCTCCGGTATGGGGCAGGATCTCTGTCGTGGCGGCAGGCCCGGTCTTTAACTTTATTCTGGCATTTATCCTGTCGGTGATCATTGTCGGTTTTGTCGGTTATGATCCGGCAGAGATCGTGGAAGTACAGCAGGATTCTGCCGCGTCAGAGGCAGGACTTGAGGCAGGCGATGTGATCACGGAATACAATGGATACCATGTGGATCTGGCGAAGGATCTGTATGTGTACAGTTATCTGAACTCACTCAATGAGGGAGATACAGTTACACTTAAAGTACGCCGCGATGGCGAAACGAAGGAAATCCAGTATACACCGGATGTTTCGGTGAGATATCTTCTTGGATTTAACCGTTCGGATGCATCTTCGATGACAGTAGAATCTCTGATCGAGGGAATGCCTCTTGAAGCGGCGGGGCTTCAGCCGGGAGATACGATCACGGCGATCAACGGAACAGAGGTTGCGGATGGAGAAGCATATGATGCTTACCTTCAGGAGCACCCGCTTTCAGATGAGCCGGTGGAGATTACTTATGTGCGTGGCGGACTGGATTATACGGCAACGATCACGCCGCAGGAATACCGCACACCGGTACTTGGATTTTCCTATAATCTGGGATATCAGAAGGCGAACGGGCTTGAAGTGCTGAAATATGGTACCCTGGAAGTGAAATATATGATCCGTACTACACTTCTGAGTCTGAAACAGCTTGTTACGGGCGGCCTCGGCTTTAAGGATCTGAGCGGCCCGGTGGGGGTTGTGGATGCGATCGGAACCACTTATGAGGAAAGCAAGAGCGAGGGCGCGCTGATGCTCTGGATGAATATGCTCAACATGGCGGTCCTTTTGTCGGCAAACCTTGGTGTAATGAACCTTCTGCCTCTTCCGCCACTTGACGGAGGAAGACTGGTATTTCTGATCGTAGAAGCAGTCCGCCGCAAACCGATCAACCGGGAAGTGGAAGGAATGGTGCATTTCGCAGGTCTGATGCTTCTGATGGCATTGATGGTTGTAGTTATGTATAATGATATCCTGAAGATTTTCTGATGTTTTGGGATAAAATGGATTTGACAGTTAAGAGATATGAAGTGAATTAAGAATTATGAAAAACAAAATTTTGGCATCGCTCGTGCTGGCGGGAATATTTATGAGCAGCAGTCTCTGTGATCCGGGAAGTGAGATCCTGGCGGCAGAACAACAGGAAAGTACGAATTTTACGAATGATGACCTGAATTATGAAACAGAAACTCTGAAAGTAAACGTGGAACAAAAGGATACAGGATATACCAAATACTGGGTGGCTCATGTGCAGACGTTCAGCACAGAACAGTTGAAATCTGCATTGTGTGGCGGAACCTATGGAAATCCGCGCAAAACAACATCCGAGGAGCTTGCCTCTCATGATGGAATCATTGGTATCAATGGCAGTGCATTTTCCTATGGTTCGGGAGAACCCGCCCCTGGCAAGACTATGATCAAAGGCGGTCGGATCTATAATGATGTGTATTCAAACGGAAATATTTTCTGTGTGACAGAGGATGGTGGAATGTTTACTGCAGCTGCGGGAATGACGACAAAGGATCTTCTGAACCGCGGTGTGCAGGATACTTACTGTTTTGGTCCGACGCTTGTAGAGAACGGCGAGGCCAGTGAGATTTCCGGGCAGTTCCATCAGACTTCCAGATACCAGAGAGCGGCGGTGGGAATGGTAAGTCCCGGTGACTATTATCTGGTGGTTGTGGATGGTAAAGGCTATGGTGGCTCTCAGGGAATGACTTATCAGGAGCTGCAGCAGGTTTTTCTGGATCTGGGATGTGACTATGCGTACAATCTGGACGGTGGTGGCTCAGCAACGCTTGTATTTAAGGGCAGAGTACTGAATATGCTGACAGATAACGGCAAAGAAAGAGCCTGCGGAGACATTCTGTATTTTGTGGATGCAGGAAATGGTTCCGAAGGCAAAGATATTGTTGTACATGAGGACGAGGGAATGATTCGTTCTGCAGGAGACTCTATATGGTAGTCTCCTGATTTTTTTGTGCTGTTCCGAAGAATCCTGACATAAACTATCCTGAGAGGTTTTTTCGGGAGAAATTTATGGAATTCTATGAAAAAATTCGGGCGCAGCAGGAAAATGTTGACCAGGGTCAATTGAAAGTCACAGTAATGACGGCAGATGGAACGCGTCCGGTTGAAAATGCCCGGGTAAAAATATCCTATACCGGAGAGAGCGGACAGACGATCGAGGAAGTACGGACTGATTCCTCCGGACAGATACCGGTTCTGGATGTAAAAACGCCTCCGCTGGAATACAGCATGGAACCGTCAGAGCAGCAACCATATGCGGAATATACGGTTCAGGTCGAGGCGGAGGGTTTTGAGAACTCTGAAGTAGCGGGTACGCAGGTACTCCCGGGAGTTCTTGCCCAGCAGACAGTCAGTGTGAATTTCCAGGCAGGCGCTTCTTTTGAACGAATCGTGATCGGTCCGCATACTCTGTGGGGCGAGTATCCGCCAAAGATTGAGGAGGCAGAGATCAAGCCTGTAAATGAAAGTGGCGAGATTGTTCTGAGCCGGGTTGTTGTGCCGGAATATATTGTCGTTCATGACGGACCTGTAAATGATAATACAGCACAGGATTATTATGTTCGTTACAAAGATTATATTAAAAATGTGGCGAGCAGTGAAATTTACGCTACCTGGCCGGATGATACGATCCGGGCAAATGTTCTGGCAATCATGTCATTTACATTGAACAGAGTCTATACGGAATGGTACCGGAACAAAGGAAAAGATTTTACAATTACATCGTCCACTGCCTATGATCACAAATGGATTCATGGAAGAAATATTTTTGACAGTATTTCCAGAATCGTAGATGAGCTTTTTGAAAATTATCTGTCGAGACCGGATGTGAGACAGCCGATTCTGACCCAGTACTGTGACGGACGGCAGGTACAGTGCAGAAACCGCGGATGGATGACACAATGGGGCAGTAAATCGCTGGGAGATCAGGGGTACTCTCCAATAGAAATTCTTCGGTATTTTTATGGAAATGATATTTATGTAAATGTTGCAGAAGCAGTATCGGGGATTCCTTCTTCCTGGCCGGGATATGATCTTAATATCGGGGCAACAGGAAATAAAGTCCGCCAGATTCAGGAACAGCTGAATGTGATTAGCGATGCATATCCGGCGATACCGAAGGTTGGAGTAGATGGGATTTATGGCGAGCAGACAAAGAATTCTGTTCGTAAATTTCAGGATGTCTTTGGACTTCCTGAGACGGGAATTACAGACTATCCGACCTGGTATAAGATTCAGGAGATTTATGTCGCTGTCAGCAGAATTGCAGAATTGAATTAAATTCACAAAAAAACGGAAAAATTTCAAAAAAAGCCTTGACTTTGTCAGTTGTTTCTGGTATCCTACTACATGTCGCGAGGGAAGAGAATAAAGAATTCCCAAAGAAATGCGATATGCGGAAGTGTCGGAACTGGCAGACGAGCAAGACTAAGGATCT
>OOAZ01002173.1_pt1 | contig 10973 bp, 7 predicted proteins | sample 1671221 | NCBI WGS metagenome assembly OOAZ01 (sample SAMN06348134, study PRJEB24527) | human gut metagenome | biome: human gut; feature: ankylosing spondylitis patient; material: feces | host: Homo sapiens | place: China | collected 2015-10
ACATTGCAGCAGTTTCTTCCACTGGCATTATCACAGCCAAAAAGAAAGGAACCGCGAAGATCACAGTAAGATCAGGAAAGAAATCTTATATGATCAAAGTAACTGTTAAATAAACCAGTATATATAATGTCATTCAGACCGGAGCCATCTGCAGGCCCTGGTCTGTTTTGATCTGCCCAGAAGGTTATATTAAATATAGAAGAGATGAAATTTACATTTGATTTCTGCGGTTCTATAATAATGCTCGAAAGGGGCGGTATTATGAGTACCATATTTCCAAGAGAAGAAAAAGCAGAGCAGATTTTTGACAGAATTCTTACAAACCCAAATGCCTGCGAGCGGTTAAAAAACACCTTCTTTGAGGCGATACCATCCGCAGAAGAAAGCGAAGGTGCCGGGACAGACATTCCGGGAACGGTTTTTGCGGCGGCTTTGTTCAATGCCTATGAGAATAAGGATCTTTCCGCTTTTCTCATGGCAGTCTGTAACAACAGCGTTTTTGACCTTCTGAGGAATTCTTTTCTGATTCCGATACGGTTCAATGACAAAGGTGTGGAGAATCCGGTTCTTCTCACAGATGATAAAGGAAATCTTCTGAATGAATTCAAAAATCATCTTTACGAGAAAAAATACAAAATGTTCCACAAACTTTATGAAGAGCAGGATGAAATACCGGATTATCAGATGTATATGGCAGATGGATTTCGGGAAAATCACAGTTATACAGACAGTGGTGAAATCGTAACCGAAAAGATTTCAAAACACACAGGAATTCTCCTGATGTTCCGCTTTCCGGAGTCCGTAAAGCTGGACATCAACGAGGACAGAATCTATGCAGTTGTATGGGATTTCCTGATGCGTCTTCAGGAGGAACTGCCGCGTGCTCTGATGTACTATGGTGTCAGAGATGAGGAAGGCAGAGAAAAAAATACAGCCACGTTGGGAATTTTTCTCCCGTTTCATCATTTTGAGACAAAAATGGAAAAAAATATCGAGATTGCAAACGGTATCGGATTGGGATGCCGGGAACACATTCTGGCTGAAATAAACAGACAGGCGGGGAGTGAAAACGATGCAGCAGATCATCAGAAAAAATCATATGGATATCGCCTGGCATGAATACACAGATGAAAACGGGGCAGATGTTCCGGTAACAGAGGCGAGTCTTACAGAAAAAGCATCCATCATCGGCCGTGTGGGAATCATGCTTCTGTCATGCGGAACCGGTGCATGGAGAGTTAGAAGCTCCATGAATACGCTGGCAGAAACCATGGGGATCACCTGTACGGCAGATATCGGCCTGATGTCGATCGAGTACACCTGTTTTGACGGCGAAAACGGCTTTACACAGTCACTGTGTCTTACCAATACCGGAGTAAACACTTCCAAGCTGAACCGGCTGGAGCATTTTATCCGGGAATTTGAAATCGAGGGAAAAGACATGTCTGGAGAGAAACTGCATTCTCTTCTGGATGATATCGAAAGAATACACGGACTGTATTCACCGGTCGTACTTGGATTTGCGGCGGCGCTTGCATGCTGTGGATTTACGTTCCTGCTGGGTGGCGGTCCGATTGAGATGTTCTGCGCTTTTGCAGGAGCCGGGATCGGGAATTTCCTGAGATGCAAACTGACAAAGCATCATTTTACTCTGTTTCTCTGCATCGTTTCTTCTGTCTCTATGGCCTGTCTGGTCTATGCCGGATTTCTGAAGATCGGTGAGATATTGTTCAGTATTTCCATTCAGCATGAGGCGGGATACATTTGTGCCATGCTGTTTATTATTCCGGGATTTCCGTTTATCACAAGCGGAATTGACCTTGCCAAGCTGGATATGCGCTCCGGAACCGAGAGACTGATGTATGCGCTGATCATTATTCTGGTTGCAGCAATGTCCGCATGGATCATGGCACTGCTTCTGCATCTGAAGCCGGTTGATTTTATTAAATTCTCCCTGCCGGCAGAGATGTGGATCTTATGCAGGCTTGTAACCAGTTTCTGTGGAGTGTTCGGTTTCTCGATCATGTTCAACAGTCCGGTCCGGCTGGCAGCATCAGCAGGAGTGATCGGAGCGGCTGCCAATACGCTCCGTCTGGAACTTGCAGATCTGGCAGGAATGCCGCCTGCCGCTGCCGCATTCATCGGTGCGCTGACAGCCGGCCTTCTGGCATCCATGATAAAAAACAAAGTGGGTTATCCGCGAATCTCCCTGACGGTTCCCTCGATTGTTATCATGGTACCGGGGCTGTATCTCTACAGAGGCTTTTATAATCTTGGGATAATGTCACTTGCCACAGCCGCTTCCTGGTTCGCCGCCGCGATTCTGATCATAGCGGCTCTCCCCCTGGGACTCATCTTCGCAAGGATCCTGACCGACAGAACCTTTCGATATTGTACCTGATTCGCCAAAACTCCCCCGGTCAGATACAGAAAAACGTAATAAATAAAACGAAAATGCATGAAAGCCTCGCCCCTTTTTTCGAAAAAAGCAAGAATTAATATAGAAAAAATTGACGCTTTCAGACAGAAATGCTATAATAGGCTCAACGACATAACCAGGCGTGGTCTGACCGGAGACGGTCAGTTTGTGGAAATCCGGTGCGATTCCGGAACTGTTTTTGCTGTGTGAGATATTGACGCGGAAATATTTTAAGTCGGCATTACCAGCGCGTTGTATAGGACAGAGACTCATCTATATTATGAGACTCTGTTTTTTGTTGCCAAAAATAATTCACAAAAGGAGGAGCAAAGTGAAGAAAAAAGAACTTTTAAAGAGATTGTCGGCCATCTCCATGGCAGCGATGATGACAGTAACAGCGGTACCGGCGAATACCTTTGCTGCCGATATCGAATTCTCTGACGGAGAAGCAGAAACAGCAGAAGCACAGGAGGACAGTGCAGATATTTCTGTTGAAGAGGATACTGGCAGTGCAGAAGCGCAGACAGAGGACTTCCAGGCAGAAGAACCTTCTGAGGAAGCAGTAACTGTTAATGAGGAGAATGCGGACTTCTCAGCAGATGCGGAGGATGCTTTATTCAGCGATGGCGCAGAGGCAGTGGGAGATGCCGTTGGTGATGCGAAAGTTGCAGCAGATGAGTATCTTAAAAACAATTATGTAGATAATAATAAGATTATCACAAGTGGTGGCGCCGGCGTTGTTAAAAGCCAGGATGGTCTTTCTTATTCAGTGGGACTTAAAATACCGACTAGTGGTAGTAAAATTAGTAGCCTGCGTTTTAAAACAGAGAGCTCTTCTTCAAATTACAGAGTGGGATGGTATATTAACAGTGACTGTCCATGGGTGAATATCGGAACAAAAAAACCTGCCAATCTTGGAAGTCTGAGTATTAACCGGCCAACAGCAGAGCAGGGAGCACAGAGCTTCCAAGCAACGCTGCGACTGTTTTCCGCTGATACATCGACCGATGTGATCAACGATGAAGCACAGGCCGCTACCGCTGCTCTTGCAACACAGGAATTTACCATTATCATAGAAGCAGCAGAACCGAACTATACTATGCGTATAAATGTAGTCGATGAGGAAGGTAATCTGATTCCGGATGCAATCGTAACACTGGAGAAAAACTGGAATGCAGTTGCTCCGAAAGCTGACGGCTCCTATGACATGGAAAAGGGTGCAGGATACAGCCTGACTGTCAAGAAAGACGGATACAACGACTACACAGAAAGCTATTTTACCTTCAATCCAACAGAGGTAAATACAGTAAAAACCGTTACACTGAAGAAAATCGTTACAAGAAACATCAGATTCAATGTGACCGACAAATCCGGCAATCCGGTCAATGGTGCCAAAGTGAGTGTCAAAAAAGGATACTATAGTACGGTAAATCCGGAAGCAGACGGAAGCTACAATCTCATAGATGGAACTTCCTACAACTATACCGTAGAAGCACCAAATTACAAAACTGCAAGCAGCTCCTTCACACCGTCCGGGGACCAGACCATTGATATTCAGCTGGAAAAAAATATTACAGATTATAATGTAAAATTCAATCCGGTAGACAATGACGGCAAAGCCATCGAGAATGCATCCATCAAGGTAACCTATGAAGAGGAAGATCCATGGGATGAGGACGAAACAGAAACAATTGAGCTGAAAGCAAACGAAGATGGAAGCTACACCATGAAAAAAGGTGTGACCTACACCTATACTGTCAAAGCTTCGGACTACAAAGATGTAACAGCTACTTATACACCATCCGGTGATGACGAGAATGTATCCATTGATGTCAAAATGGTATCAAGCATTGACCCGGCAGATGTAGAAACCGTAAATGCCATCAAAGAGAAGTTTGACAAAGAAGTGGGAACACTCCGTCCGGATTTTGCATCCTGCAAGAATATCTGTGATCTTGTTAAGACAAAAATCGAGGCACTTGGCATGGATACAACAGGTGTGACGGTTTCTGTCAAATCCAGTGATGACCCAGACACCGTTGCAACAGATGGAACTATTCATTACTATGCACAGGCACCGAATTCATTTACAGCAGTCAATTCCAAAAATATAAACCTTGTTTTTGTATTCGAGAAGAATGGTGCAAAGGCAGAAACAGCTGAGAGCAGAGCAACCATCGGCTGGGATCGTGACTACTTTAATACACAGATGGCAGCAGATCAGGAGAATCTTACCTGGGACAAGATCAAAGGTTCCAATACAGATGCGGCAGAAGTAACTTCAAATCTGACACTTCCACAGTGCATGAGCAGCAGTGTAAACACTGCATGGTCCAAGATTACATGGACATCCTCTGATGAAAGCGTAATCAGCTTCAAAGACACCGGCTGGGGTTCTCTGATTGATGCAAAAGAAGGTGTGGTTACTCCGCAGCAGGAAGATAAAGAAGTGACCCTGACAGCTACTTTTAATGCAAATGACAGACTGTTGAACGGATATGTAGAAAAAGTATCTGATTTTGCAACTCTGACAAAAGAGTTCAAAGTAACCGTCAAAGGAACCGGCATAACCAAACCTACCGAAGAAGAACTTCGGGCAATTCTTGACAAATATTATACAGAAGACAGGATTACTGATTTTAACACAAAAGGGGCAGTGGATCTTAAAAACTGTACCTCAGATCTTCAACTTCCAATATATACAAGGATTAAAGATGAAGCTGGCGAATATGTATTCGACAGGAATGAAATTAAAGTAACATCAGATAATGCTGCCATTACAGTCAATGGTTACAGAGCTGCTGTAGATCGTTTTGCTTCAAATGATGATATTAATGCAAATCTGATCGTGACCTTTACCCGTGATGGAGTAACTGCGACCAAGAAGATTCCGGTTACAGTCAAAGCAATCACAGAGGCAGAAGTTCAGGATCAGTTAAATCTGATGAAACTGGCAAAGGCTCATTATTTTGACGGAATCAATGACGGACAGTATGCAGACAAAGATTCCATCACAGGAAATCTTCATCCATTCCAGGAAATGATTCTTGGAGAAGACGGAAATCCGAAATGGATCTATAATTTTGATGACAAGACCGGCAAGGGTATTATTCCGGACGATCAGTTTACAGATCCATGGGAAATGGAAGGTGCAGGATACAACAAATTCAAATCTTCCAATAATGCAGTAGTAGGACATGAGAACCTTGTTGTAACAAGAAGAGAGACAGACACACAGATTACGATTTCTTCTGTACTCAGCAGTGAACTTTACAGAGAAGCTGCTGCAAAACATCCGGATAATGCAGTCCTTCAGAAACTTTACAAACAGCCGGTTTCTGTAACCGTTACCATCAAAGGTACCAAATCCGCAGCAGAAGGTCTTCAGAAACTGATCAGTGAGGCACAGACACTTCTGGATGGAATGACAGAGGGAATCGAAGCAGGTCAGTATCCGGAAGGAACAAAGGCCACACTTAAGGAAGCTATTGACACAGCAACAGCAGTTCTGAACAAAGAAAATGTAACAGAAGAGGAACTGAGTGATGCTACACAGGCACTTCAGAAAGCTGTTGATACAGCAAAAGATGCACAAAATACAGCCGTTGCCGAGGTTAAGATCAGAGTCAATATGGCAAACCAGCCAGCAAGCCTTCGGGATCTTACTGTCACAGCAAAAGACGCAGCTGCTTATGGATACGAAAAACCAGAAGCAATGAAGAATCAGGTAACTGTAGTAGATGCGTTATATACACTGCACAAAGCAATGTATGGAGAAGCATTTGATGCAGATCCGTCCAGATATCTCAACGTGGGAACAAACGGATGGATCAATACCGTTTTTGAAGATACAACAGGAAATGTCGGCTATTATGTAAATAACGAATATCCGGTAGATGAAACAGGTATGGGAACTGTCGCAAATACAACCGTACTGCATTCAGGTGATGAATTCAGCATTTATCTGCTTGCAGACACAACAAGCTGGAGCGACGAGTTCATGTACTTTAAGGATGTTCCGACCGAAATCTGTGCCGGAAAAGAATTCCAGGCAGTACTCTATGGAAGAAATATGATGTCAGCAGGTGCGTCTGCAGAAGCAGGCTGTACTGTGGAACTGAAAAATCTTGATACAAATGAGACAGCAGAATTTGTAACAGACGCAGATGGTGTAGCTTCCATCAAAGCAGACAAAGCCGGAAACTACCAGCTCACAGTAACAAAAACACCATACACATATTTTGTTGCTCCACTTGCCCAGTTTGAAGCAAAAGAACATGTCTTCGATGAAGGAAAAGTAACAAAAGAGCCAACCTGCGCAGAAGCAGGGGAAAAGACTTACACCTGTACAGTCTGCGGAACAACAAAGACAGAAGAGATCGCAAAGACAAATAAACATACCTATGACAAAGGTGTAGTGACAAAGAAAGCAACTTATACAGCAACAGGTGTGAAGACTTATACCTGTACAGTCTGCGGTGCGACAAAGACAGAAACAATTCCGAAACTGAAACATACACCGAAATATGTATGGAAGACTGTTTCAAAAGCAACGGTATTCCAGCCGGAGAAGCAGGTCGGATACTGCGTATACTGCAAACACACACAGACCAGATACCATGGAAGCAAACTCAAAGCAACCATTAAACTGAATACAACCGCCATCACTCTGCAGAGAAAACAGGCAACCAGAATGGTCAGAGTAAGCATGGCAAACGGAGACTCTGTCAAATCCTGGGCTTCCACTAATACAAAGATCGTAACTGTAGACAGAAACGGTCTGATCAGGGCGCAGAACCGTAATGGAAGTGCGAAGATCATCGTAACCTTAAAGAGTGGAAAGAGAGCAACCCTGAATGTCAAAGTTCAGTCTGGCAAAGTCACCACTACAAAGATCAGCGGTCTGAAATCATCCATGACTCTCAAAAAAGGCCAGAAGACAACACTGAAACCAGTGATCAGTCCACTGACCTCCACAGACAAAGTAACCTATGCAACATCAAATAAAAACATTGCAGCAGTTTCTTCCACTGGCATTATCACAGCCAAAAAGAAAGGAACCGCAAAGATCACAGTAAGATCAGGAAAGAAATCCTATGTGATCAAAGTAACCGTAAAATAATATATGCAGCATTCAGACCGGAGCCTTCCACAGACTCCGGTCTGTTTTTGTCTGACTGTCCGCTGCAGGTTTGCCATTATAAAATGGACATTCATCCAGAGATGTCTATAGACGAGTCTTTCAAAAAACGGTATACTGTCTGTAGAAATCTTATTATCGGGATGAAAGGAGCATGGAAAGTCTCATGTGGGAAAAAATCAACAACTTTTTAAAAGGGCAGATTGTAACCTCGATCATATATATCGCCCTTGGAGCGTGCCTGGCGTTTATGCCTGTGAACACGATCAATGTAATCTGTAAATTTATATTTGGAATTCTGCTGATTCTTGTAGGATTTTATCATATCCTGATCTATATTCTGGAAAAACTGAATTCCACGATCCTGGATCTTTTTTCTGGCGGTGTTCTCATGGTTATCGGAATCTTCCTCTTCATGAACCCGCAGATCGTGGTCAAGCTCCTGCCGATCCTGCTTGGAACCTTCATCCTCGTAGACAGCATCTGGAGCCTGAAAGGAAGTCTTAAACTTAAGAAACGAGGAAGCGGTGCCTGGAAATTCCTCCTGATCGGAAGCCTCATCTTCATCGGCCTCGGAATTTCCCTGGTGATCAATCCATTCACCATGGTGAAATACACCGTGATCTTCGCAGGCTGGATCTTCCTCTGCAACGGAGTAGTAGACCTCATCTACCTGATCCTCCTCCGTCACGGTCTGAAAGAACTCAAACAGGAAGCAGAAGCAGTCGATGCAGACAGCGAGATCATATCTGATGATGCAGAAAGTTCTGCACAGCCAGAAGAACCGGTCGTACCGGAATACGCACCGTGGAACTCACGCAGGAAGGCAGAGCCAGCAGACGATTTATCTGACAGTGAGGAAGAAACTTCTGATAAAGAACCTTTCGACAGCAATGCTTATGACAGGGAAGTTTCCGAGATGGAAGAATCCCTCGATGTTGTGCAGGTGAGAGAAGAAGAGGTTCCGTTGAACGAGCCGACAGAAGAGATGACTGAGCAGGAGAATGATCCGCCGGCCGCCAGAGGAGCGTACGTAGTATCCAAGCCAACCGTAACCGATGATGATCTTTCCGATACCAAAGATGAGAACCTTCTTGGTCTGATCTCCCGTAAACGAAAGAAAAATAAGAGCGAATAAAAAGATGACGAGACATAGACGAATCTGTTGTATACTGCTCGCATGTATCTGCTGTCTGTGCTTTTCAAGTACATGCTATGCGAGGGCCGGCGGCGGATCTTCAGGAGGAAGTTCAGGGGGAAGTTCCGGTGGAACATATCATTATAATAATGAATCAAACTATACGGATGACGATAGTCCGGGTGGATGGTCGCAAACGATAGTTGGCTGGATGGCAATGGTATGTTTTGCCGGGGCTGGAACGATTGCATTTCATTGCTATATTCAAAAGGCAAAATACAAAAGTCTTCAAAAAATGAAGAAATTTGAAAAGCCGGGCGAAGACTGGAATGCAAAAGAAATGCAAAAATATGTGGAGAATGCATATTTTGTTATTCAGGAATGCTGGAGGCTCCTGGATCCATCTTATGCAGAAAAGTATCTGAGTAAAAGTCTTGCCCAAAGTTGGACTACAAAACTTGAATGGATGAAGGTTAAACATGAAAAGCCAATACAGAAACGAGTTCAGCTCCTGAGTGTGACTCCGGTATCTGTGTGGGATGATGAAGGTGAAGAAGATGCCAGTATTGTTTATCTGATTCATGGAAGAATGATTGGATATTATATCAATACAGATACATTAGAGGTTGTTCGTGGAAAAAAGATTCCGGAGTCGTTTTATGAATACTGGACATTTATACGTGAAGACGGAAGATGGGTGTTGAATGAAATTCAACAAAAAGATGAAGTTGATGTGCATGAATTGTAAAATGTACATCAATTTTTTTATATTTTTATATCTTGAAAAAACAACATATTTCTTGATTTTTTATCATAGTATAAAAATACTAACAAATCTATAATAAAGACAGGTTGAAAGAGAACAAAATCTACAAAAAAAGGAGAGACAAGTACTATGAAAATGAAAAAACTCACAGCAATGGCAATGGCAGCATTAACAGCAGCAACCATGATCCCGTCCGTACCGGTTATGGCAGCAGACGGCGGAAAGGTTTATTATCTGAACTTCAAACCAGAAGCAGATGAAGCTTGGCAGAACCTGGCAAAAGCTTACACTGAAGAAACAGGAACAGAAGTAACAGTTGTAACAGCAGCATCCGGACAGTATGAGACAACACTTCAGTCTGAAATGGCAAAGAGCGATGCTCCGACACTGTTCCAGGTAAACGGACCGGTTGGACTTAAGAACTGGAAAGATTACTGCTATGATCTGACAGATGCAGAGATCACAAAAGGACTTACCTCTGATGCTTACGAGCTCAAAGACGGAGATGCTGTAGACGGTATCGCATATGTAATCGAATCCTATGGTCTGATCACAAACAAAACCTTACTTGAAAAAGCAGGATATTCTCTGGATGATATCAAGAGCTACGATGATCTGAAGAAAGTAGCAGATGATATTCAGGCAAGAAAGGACGAGCTTGGAATCAAAGGTGCTTTCACATCTGCAGGTATGGACGGATCCTCTGACTGGAGATTCAAAACACACCTTGCAAACCTTCCAATCTACTATGAGTATCAGGCAGATGGCATCGATGATACAGATGCAATCAAGGGAACATACCTTGATAACTATAAGAACGTATTTGATCTTTACATCACAGATTCTACCTGCGATGGAGCAGAGCTTTCTGCTAAGACAGCAGATGACTCCCGTAACGAGTTCATCAACGGAGATGCAGTATTCTATCAGAATGGTTCCTGGGAATATGGCGAACTGTCCAAGACATACAGTGATGACGAGCTGGCTATGATCCCGATTTACTTCGGTGTTGATGATGAGAATGAAGGCCTTGCAACCGGTACAGAGAACTTCTGGTGTGTAAACAAAGAAGCTTCCGAGGAAGATATCCAGGCAACACTTGATTTCATGAATTGGTGTGTAACTTCTGAGGATGGAACAAAGGCTATGTCAGAAGATATGGGCTTCACAATTCCTTTCAAAACAGCACAGGAATCCACAAACGTATTTGTAAAACAGGATGCAGAGTATACAGCAGCTGGTCTTACACCTGTATCATGGAACTTCACAACAATGCCATCTGAAGAGTGGAAGAACGGTCTTGGTACAGCACTTACATTATATGCAGCAGGAAGCGGTTCCTGGGATGATGTAGTTTCCGCATTCGTTGACAATTGGGCAACTGAGAAAGCTCTTTCCGAATAATCGTAACAGGTAATAAATTTCTTTCCAACAGCATATAATATGTCCGGAAGAAATTCAGGACATAATATAGAATGGTGAACAGGGTGGGGAGGCGAAATACAGCCTC
>OOAZ01002177.1_pt1 | contig 10948 bp, 9 predicted proteins | sample 1671221 | NCBI WGS metagenome assembly OOAZ01 (sample SAMN06348134, study PRJEB24527) | human gut metagenome | biome: human gut; feature: ankylosing spondylitis patient; material: feces | host: Homo sapiens | place: China | collected 2015-10
GTCGGCGGCGCGTGCCGCGTAGCCGCCGGGGTCGCGCAGCATCAGCACAAACAGCCGCACCGTCAGCCCGCCCAGGCACCCCACCGCCAGCACCGCCGCCAAAAGCCGCATGCGCAGGCGCATTTTTGTATTCTGCTGCGGCGTGATCGGACGCATAGCTCCTGCCCCCTTCCCCATAGAACAGCCTATGAGTGTTCCACTGGCAAAATGCTGAATTATCGCCGGAAAATTCTCTGTATTGTCGATTGACCGTTTAGACACATAAGGTGTATACTGTTAATAACAGATTTTGACATTTAATTGTCAAAGCCCGAGAGAGCTATTTTTAAAGGAGGCAAACCCTATGGCTAGATTTACTTTACCCCGTGACCTTTACCACGGCCCCCACGCGCTGGAAGCGTTGAAAACGCTGCCCGGCAAGCGCGCCATGATCTGCGTCGGCGGCGGTTCGATGAAGCGCTTCGGTTTCCTGGACCGCGCCGAGGCCTACTTAAAAGAGGCCGGCATGGAGGTAGAGCTGTTTGAAGGCATCGAGCCCGACCCGTCCGTGGAGACGGTCATGAAGGGTGCTGCCGCCATGGAAAAGTTCCAGCCCGACTGGATCGTCGCAATCGGCGGCGGCTCCCCCATCGACGCAGCCAAGGCCATGTGGATCAAGTATGAGTACCCCGACATCACGTTTGAGGATATGTGCAAGGTGTTCGGCATCCCGCCGCTGCGCCGCAAGGCCCACTTCTGCGCCATCTCCTCCACCTCCGGTACGGCCACCGAGGTCACGGCCTTCTCGATCATCACCGATTACCAGAAGGGCATCAAGTACCCCATCGCCGACTTTGAGATCACGCCCGATGTCGCCATCGTTGACCCCGAGCTGGCCCACACGATGCCCAAGAAGCTCGTCGCCCACACCGGCATGGACGCCATGACCCACGCCATCGAGGCCTACGTCTCCACCGCGAACTGCGACTTTACCGACCCGCTGGCCCTGCACGCCATCGAGATGATCCAGGCGGATCTGGTCGGCAGCTACAACGGCGATATGGATAAGCGCGACGCGATGCACAATGCCCAGTGCCTGGCCGGTATGGCGTTCTCGAACGCGCTGCTCGGCATCGTACACAGCATGGCTCACAAGACCGGCGCGGCGTTTGCCGATTACGGCGCACACATCATCCACGGCGCAGCCAACGCCATGTACCTGCCCAAGGTCATCGCCTACAACGCGAAGGATCCCACCGCCAAGGCACGCTACGGCGTCATTGCCGACAAGATGCACCTGGGCGGCGAGAACGACGACGAGAAGGTCACGCTGCTCATCCAGTATCTGCGCGGCATGAACGACGATCTGAACATCCCGCACTGCATCGGCCACTACGGCCCCGACTCCTACCCCGCCGAGCAGGGCTTTGTCCCCGAGAACGTATTCCTCGAGAGACTGCCCGAGATTGCAAAGAACGCGATTGCCGATGCCTGCACCGGCTCCAACCCGCGCCAGCCGACCCAGGAGGAGATGGAAAAGCTGCTGAAGTGCTGCTACTACGACACCGAGGTCGACTTCTAACCACCGCCCTTCTGCGGCCCCTGCAAACCGCCGCATGATCTGCCCCGGCCACAAGCTTTTGTGGCCGGGGCTTTTTGCCGCCGCAAAAGTGAGCAAAATCCTTGCGATTTGATTTTTGCGGATTTTTGCTGTACAGGGCGCAGCTACAGCGTTCGCGGGCATTTTTTGTACAAGTGTCAAATCCTTGATTTCGCATAGATTTTGCTGTATACTAATGGTAAAATCCAAGTAAAAGAGGATGGTAGTTTACCATGACAGCCACTGCAAAGTCACAAGGTCCCCTGTTTACCAGGCGGGCGCTGTTCACCCTGATCTGGCCCCTGCTGCTGGAGCAGACATTAAGCGTCACGATGGGCATGGCCGACACGCTGATGGTCGCCGGTGTGGGTGAGGCCGCTGTCTCCAGCGTATCGCTCGTGGACAGCCTGAATATTTTGATTATTCAGATTTTGTCTGCGCTGGCTACCGGCGGTGCTGTCATTGCCAGCCAGTATCTGGGCCGCCGGGATGAGGAAAACGCCAGCCGCAGCGCCGCCCAGCTGTACAGCGTGCTGGGCATCTCTACGGTTGCGGTGGGTGTTGTCTGTATGCTGCTCTCCCGCCTGATCCTTCGGATAGTGTTCGGCAGCATTGACGAGGATGTCATGCGGTTTGCGCAGCAGTACTTCCTTATCAGTGCGGTGTCCTACCCCTTCATCGGCCTGTACAACGGCGGCGCGGCGCTGTTCCGTGCGCAGGGCAACAGCCGCATCAGTATGCTGGCCAGCCTTGTCATGAACGTCATCAACATTGCGGGCAACGCGCTGCTGATCTACGGTTTCGGCATGGGCGTTATCGGCGCGGCGCTGGCCACGCTGATCGGGCGTGTGTTCGCCGCGGTGTTCATCCTGTGGCAGAACCAGGACCTGCACAATCCCCTGCGCGTGCAGCGCTTCGCTGACCTGCTGCCCCGGCGCAGGCCCATCATGCAGATTTTGTCCATCGGCATCCCGTCGGGTCTGGAAAACGGCATGTTCCAGATCGGCAAGCTGTGTGTCAGCAGCCTGACGTCTACCTTAGGCACCTCGGCCATCGCGGCCAATGCCGTGGCAAACTCGGTCTCGACGCTGGCGAACATCCCCGGCAACACGATGAGCCTTGCCACGATCCCGGTCATCGGGCAGTGCCTTGGCGCAGGCGAGAAAAAGCAGGCGCAGCGCTATTCCGTCACGCTGCTGGGCATCGCCATCACGGGGCTGGCCGTCACAAACGCGGCACTGTTCTTCCTGATGCCCGAGGTCGTGACCTGGTTCAATCTCTCGGCGGAGGCATCCGCCATGTGTACCCACGTGGTCCACTGGTTCAATCTGTTCAGCATCTTCTTCTGGGCGACGAGCTTTACCCTGCCCAACGCCCTGCGCGCGGGCGGCGACGCCAAGTTTACGATGTCGGTCAGCATCGTCAGCATGTGGCTGTTCCGCGTGATTCTGAGCTACATCTTCGTTCTGCAGTTCCACTTAGGACTGACCGGCGTCTGGTTCGGTATGTTCATCGACTGGATCTGCCGCAGCCTGTGTTTCCTTGTGCGGTTTGCCCGCGGGAAATGGATGGAGCATAAGGTGATATAAGACGCAAAAAACTCCCTGCCCGGTGCGGACAGGGAGTTTTCTATTGTATGGCGCGGGAAATTACTCCACCATATACTCAAAATCAATACGGCCCAGCGCCACATCGGCGGCGGCGACCCGGATCTTCATGGAAGAACCCAGCATCCAGCTCTTGCCGGTCAGCGGGTCCAGCATGCTGACGCCGTCGATGACCTGCGGTTCACCCTTGCAGAGCTGCGCGGCGGGGACAAAGCCCTCCACCGTGTTGTCCAGCTCGACAAAGACGCCGCGGGGCGTGATGCCGGCCACCGTGCCGGTGTAGACCTCACCGAGATGGTTGTGCATATACTCGGCCTTGTACAGGTCCTCGACATCGCGCTCAATGCGCACGGCGGCGACCTCCTGCTTGCTGGACTTCTCGCTGGCCTGCTGGGCAAACTCGTTGAAGTCGCGCTGCAGCTGGCTGGCGGAGACACCGTTCAGCATCTCGGTCAAAATACGATGAATCGCCAAATCGGGGTAGCGGCGGATGGGGCTGGTGAAGTGGGCGTAATCCGCCAGCACCAGACCGTAGTGGCCCAGGGGCTGCGGGGCGTAGCGGGCCTTCTGCATGCTGCGCAGAATGCCGGTGTGGACGGGGATCTGGATGGGCTGGCCGCGGGTCTCGTCCAGCAGGGCCGCCAGCTCGAGCTGCGTCGGGATGGGGTTCTTGAACTTGGCGTTCAGGCCGCAGGCCAACAGCGTGGCGGACAGCTTCTCCATCTTCTCGGCGTCGGGAGCCTCGTGCACGCGGTAGACGAACGGGACCTTGTTCGTGCGGCCCGCGTTGGCGGCGCACTGGTTCGCCAGCAGCATGAACTCCTCGATCATGCACTCGGACGTGCCGCGGTCACGCTTGACAATGTCGATGCAGCGTCCGTTCTCGTCCATGACGAGCTTAGCCTCGTTGGACTCGATCTCCATGCCGCCGCGGGCCTTGCGCAGGACCAGGCGCTTGCGGTACAGCTCGTCCATCGTGGGCAGCTGGTCAAGCACGGCCTCATATTTCGTCTTGAGGTCGGTCAGGTCGGCGTCTGTTTCAGATTCCAGGGGCTCCAGCAGGGCGTTGATCTCCTTGTACACGCCCTTGACGCGGCTGCAGATGACGCTCTTGACGAACTTGTAGCTGCGGATCTCGCCGTTCTCGTCCAGTCGCATCAGACAGGAGAACGCCAGGCGGTCCTCGCCCTCGTTCAGCGAGCAGATGCCGTTGGACAGCTGGGTCGGCAGCATCGGGATGACCTTGTCGGCGTAGTAAATGCTCGTCGCGCGCTCGAACGCTTCCTCATTCAGCGCGGAGCCGGGGCGGACATAGTGGCTGACGTCGGCAATGTGAACGCCCAGTTCGTAGCCGTCGTCCAGCTTCTGCAGGCTGATGGCGTCGTCGATGTCCTTCGTCTCGGCGGAGTCAATCGTGAAGATGGGAATGCCGCGCAGGTCCAGGCGCTTCGCGGCCTCGGCGGGGTCAATCGTGGCGTTGTCGTAGGCGCGGGCCTCCTCCAGCACCTCCGGCGGGAACTCCTGGCGGACGCTGCGGCCATACAGGATGGCCTTGGCGCACTCGGACGCATAGTCGGAGGAGCCGAATTTCTCGACAACGGCGGCGCGGTGGTCGCTGTGGCGGTTGCCGCGGTGGGTGATGAGGAAGCCGACCTTGTCGCCCAGGTGCACGCCCTCGCTCCCCTGCTTGGCCAGCAGGAACTTCACGTCGCGGCAGCCGTCCGGCTCCACGGCCATGCGGCCATCCTCGGACAGGCAGACCGTGCCCGCAAAGCGGTTGTTCGGGACCGTGACCTCGACGACCTCGCCCTCGGAGGAACCCTCCACGCGCGGGTGGTCGAACAGCTTGACGTTGATCTTATCGTTGGGCATTGCGCCGTGCAGCGCGCGGCCCGGGATGAAGATGTCGCCCTCGCCGTCGTCGCGGCTGGCAAAGCCGAAGCGCGCGGCCAGCTTGACGAGCGTGCAGGGAATCGTGTTGGGGGCTGCAGCATTCTCATAGGTCGCAAAGCCAGGCACATAGGTGCCGTTGCGCATCGACAGCTCGCCGGTGGCGACCATAGCGGAAACGGTGGTGCGCAGGCGGGAGTTGTCCACCTGCAGGTTGTTCTGCAGTTCGCGCAGCGTCATGGGACGGCGCTTGACTGCGTTTAAAATAGATTTCTGTAACGGTGTCATAGTTGCTCCTTTAATTTACGTCGCACCGCCATCCGACGGTGCCCTACCCTTATATACATCCACAAAAAACGGCCCGCCGGGGCGCTGCTTACAAAGCCAAAGCGCTTGGCGGACCCTTTTCATCTTTGTTACCCTGCCAAAATCACAGGCGCGCGCTCAAAACGCAGACGACCAGCGTAACGACAAAGAAAACGACGCCGCAGATCTTGGTCAGCTTGGCCAGCTTGGCGTCCACGCCGCGCTCACGGCCTGCTGCCATCGTGGCGGAGCTTTCGCCCATGATCGCGCCGGACAGGCCCTGGCCCTTCTGCTCCTGCGCGAGGGTGAAAACAACGATCAACACGGACACGGCGATGAGGACGACGCCGAGAACGATCTCATACCAGTTCATTAGATTAGCACTCCTTCTATTTCTATCCACGCCGTCGTGACGTGAAAAGTCTTATGCACCGTACAGTATAGCATAGTTTGCCGCACGTTGCAAGCGCTTTTTTCACGTTTTGGGTGTAAAATCAGTTTTGCAGCGCAATTTGTTCGCCCTGCACCAGCGGATAGCGGACCAGCCTGTCCCCGTCAAGGTTTTCCCGGTGCATATCGACGGCAGTGATCTGGTGGTTGCCGTAGGTCGTGTAGTAGTAAATGCCTCTGTCAGCGTTGCAGCAGCTTGTGTAGAGCGTGATCTCGTACTTGCCGCCGTCCAGCTCACAGCAGCCGCGCTGCTGCTCGACAGCGTGCAGGATGTGGAAGAACTGCCCGACGCTCTCGGCCTCGCTGCTGCCGGATTTTGCGTTCATCCGCACAAAGGCCGCACGCACAAAGCGGGACTGGCTGGACAGATCGCCCGGCAGGCCCAGTGCGCCGAGGCCGCGGCTGTAGACGGGCAGGTCAAGGCCGTCCGCAAACGCAACCGCAGGCGTGCGCGGCGAGAGTGCGCGGTAGTTGTTCAGTGCGAAAAGCTGCTGCGGGAACGGCGGATTGTTCGTCAGTACACCGACGGGGTTATCGTAGATGTGCAGGCCGTCGGCGGTGGACTCCACCACGATGCTCCCCGTTTTGTCGGCAATGAGCCAGTGCAGCTGCGCGAGGGGCAGCTGCTCACTGAACGGGATGTTGACGATGTTGGTTTTTGCAAGCAGCGTGCGCACCTCTGCCAGCGTCGCACAGCTGCCCAGCAGCCAGGGGATCAGCTCAAACTGGGCGACGTTGCTTTTGCCATCCTGCGCCGGGTGGTAGACTGCATTGCCGACAAAGTTTAGCCCTGCGATGCCCAGGCCCTTCTCATTGACGGCGTCATAGTAGAGCGGGTACTCCCCCGCCACGTAGGCCATGCCGGTCATCGCATATTTTGTGCGGAAGTCCCCCATGCAGCGCAGAGCAAACGGGTAGGCCCGCGGCGTGACGGTGACCTCGTCACCGTAGGAAAATTCGTAATCGAGATTGCGGCCAAAGTAAAAACTGGCGGTTGTATAGGTTGCAGCTGTACACATGGTAAACACCCCTTTAATTATAATAGATGCAGCGCGGCTTTCCTGCGTCGAGAATGTAAGGGCGGACATGGTTCGCCCGCGGCACATAGCGGCCGCCGCAAGGTTCACGGGTCGATGGTGAGCATTGGCCCCTGCATTTTCAGTGTGGTTTATATTGTACCACACCCTGCGCGGGATAATCCACCGCCAAATTGTAAACAATGCGTCCTTGCCGAATCCAACGCCATCACAAAAAAGCTTGCGGCGCATAAAAATCTCCCGGTAACGGAAGTGAAATTACCGGGAGAAGGAGGGACAGAAAAACGCTGCAAACCCCGAAAAAAGGCTTGCAGCGGTGCTTTCTGGCGTCCCAGAGAGGATTTGAACCTCCGGCCCCACGCTTAGGAGGCGTGTGCTCTATCCAGCTGAGCTACTGAGACAGGTAACAGTTGCTATTATACCTGTTTTCCGCCCGGATTGCAAGTGCCCGCTGTAATTCTGTGCCCGGTTTCTGATTTTACAGGATGGGCATGAACCACTCCACGGTTTCCGGCTGCGGGGAAATTTAAGGCAATACCGCACAATTTCCGCCTTACGGCTCAAGCACCGCTCCGGCGGCTGCGGCACTTAGAATTATGCGGTATTGCCTTAACATTCTGAAAGCAGCAGAAAAGGTTGGCAACAAAAAAATCCAACCGCCAGGAAGCAGTTGGACATCTCTATAAAACGCACTTTGAAAATCGGTCATCGCCTTTTCCGGTTTTGTGCGATACAGCAAAGAAAAAAACTCGCAGCAATATCTTTGCCGCGGCTTTTTGTGTGAGTGTGATAAAAGAGATACCCTCTCCTTGAAACTTCTATGCGCCGTTTATGCGTGAAGTTCTTTGTGCTGTATCCAAAAAGACCGTTCTGGTTTTATGACAAGAATATCTATCGGTCCACCTACGGTCTCAACAACGCTCGAATAGTGCATCGTCTTAATTGTCACATCAACTGCATACTGAGCAAAGTCAATGGCATCCTGCAATGTGAAAAGTTCCCACGAAACCTCCGTTTCCCCCAAAGAGATTTCCTTTCCGTCCTCATCACGCATATAAGTATTTTGAATTATTTTCGATAGTGTTTGTGTCTCTCCATCCCATCTTGCCCCTGGAAATGTTGTATCAATTGGCGAGATGCTCTCGTCTTTTACATTTAACCAAAAGATTTGCTGAGAAGGGATGTCGTTTTCGAGCCGATACCCTACGACAAGAAAGTTTGTGTCTGGCACTTTCGGAGTTGTATGGAAATAGTCAATCAGCATCTGAGGAACATTTATAATATCTGTGTCTTGATTTATATGTTCTCTTATGAATGATTCAATATATCCTGTAATTGGAACTCCATCAAGAGATGCGTCTCCACAAGTAGCAATGCCAATATTATTTGGGCACAAAAGCACTTTGTTCGTGGTATCTGTGGTATGTGTGCCAATTTTTATAGTTGTCACATCTCCACTTTTGGCAGTTTGTGTATATGTTGTCCGACTATCACCCGCAAGCACCATTCCCTCTTTTACATGTACCGCAATAATAAACGACATAAATCATCCCTCCTTTGCCTAGTCATTGACATCAATTATTGTGTCAGTTTCTTCATTTCTGCCTCAAATGCAATTTCCGTCATATTTGCACGGTGCGCAGCTTCTTTGATGCTCAGTAAACCATCCTTGACAAGCCCTGCAAGAACAGCAACAGCTCCTTCAGTTTTGCTCTCGTTCATCATATCCTCAACTGCTTTGCACACATCAATCACCTCCGCGTTCTCTGGAATTTCCAGAGGTGTGTTCGTTACAGCTTTGATTACTCGCGCCGCGTTCGCTTCCATAAGCATACGCGGGTTGTCGGTCAAAAATTCAGTCAGTCGCTTTTTGTCTTTAGAGTACTTGATGTACCCGATTACCTCCCGGAGACTTGTCGAGAACTTGTTCAAGTCCTCTTTGCTCAGTTTTGCCGGGTCAATCAAGTGGATCTGATAATCCTGCACAAAGTTCAGCAGGCTCTCATTCTTGACTGCCATCATTTCATGCAAAGACAGCGGGCCATCCCACTCGTTCGCGCCGAAGTGCAGCACCAATGTAATGACAGGTGTAATCTTATCATCCTTATAGAACCCGGACAGGTACTCTCCCCGGCTGTGTCCTTTCGAGCCACCGGTGCAATGCTTTGCCGCTATATCAGCAACCTTCTTGCCATACTGGAGCGCATCATAAATAATGTTGCGAACAGGCATTGCATAGTGGATATCCGTTTGGTTTTCGATACCCAAAAGGATGTAAGCCGCTTGGCCATCCTGTTTAATGACCGCTGATTTCAGCACATCACGGTATTTTGCACCGCATCATCCGGCTGGTTTCCGTTCTCGTCCTGCACACCAAACGGTAAAGCTATTTCTGTTGTATCCAGTTCCTGCAGCTGCGCAGGATCAACAACTGCCTTACCGTCGTAAATTAGATAGTTGAATGCATCTGCAAACACAGTATTTTCTTTCACGTAGGCTTTTGTGACCGTATCAGCCAATCCCATTGGTGTACACCTCCTTACCTTTCACTTCTTATTTTATGGTTTTATCTTACCATAAAGCGTTCATTTTATCAAGTTTTGTTTCGTTCCGGATTCTTAATTTTCCGCAAATCATTGTGTTTTCCAATCCATATCTGCTACTATTATCATACACTGACAATCATCACTTTTCAGAAAGGAGTTTGCTCATGAAATTTACCGATGCGCAAAAGAAAGTCATCGTTGCTCGCCGTGAAAAGGGAGAATCCGTCCGTTCACTTTGCTCCGTGTTCAATATTCCGCGCAGCACACTTTATCGCTGGTGCAAAAGCCATAAAACGAATACCATCGCCAACGGCATACCTTTCACAGCAAGAGAAATCAATCAAATGCAGAACCGCATTGTAAAGCTGAACAATATAATTGCAATCCTCAAAACTGTAAATTGTACCGTATCCGCACCACTGCGAGAACGCTTGGTTGCTTTAGAGGCATTATATGGTCAATATGATGTTCACACATTGTGCGAAGCACTGAATGTTGACCGCGGCACTTTTTACAACCATATCCTCAGAAACAAACGCGAGAATGCTTGGTTTGCCAAGCGGCATGAGAAATATCGCCATATTGTGCAGGAAGTCTTTGACGAGTACCAACAGATTCTCGGCGCGGAAAAGATCCGTGCCGTTCTTGTAGAACGCGGTCATCAGGTAAGCACCAAATTTATCGCATCCATTATGCACGAGTGCGGTCTATCCAGCGTCAGGACCACTGCGAGAAGCGATTATCTTCGGCTGAATGCTTTAGAAACTCCGAAGAATAGAATTAGGCAAAGCTTTACAGCGCATTCTCCCAACCAGATTTGGGTCAGTGATGTTACATGCTTTAAAATCAAAGACAAATATTACTATATATGTGTGATTCTCGACCTGTTTTCTCGCAAGGTCGTTGCCTATACCATTTCCAAGAAAAACAGCACCCGCCTTGTGACCTCAACCTTCAAACAAGCTACTATCGCGCGTGGCCGTTCCCACAACCTCGTTTTTCACAGTGATCGCGGCTCTCAGTACCTATCGCACACATTCCAGAAGCTCCTACAAGAATATAGAGTAAAGCAATCCGTTTCCGCGCCAGGACATCCGCATGACAATGCTGTGGCTGAATCTTTCTTTGCATCCTTAAAGCGAGAAAATCTCTACCGCAAGGAATATAAATCCGAGAACGCATTTCGAACAGGCGTTGCAGAATACATACAATTTTATAACGGAAAACGCCCTCATAAGCTTTTAAAGAACCGCACTCCCTGCCAATTTGAGGAAGTTTACTTTTCAAATGAGACATAGCCGTTCATATCGCGTTATTTCAGAATTTCATTTGTGCATTTTCGCAGTTTCACTTTTCCGTGTCTCGCTTCCGGGTAAGACAGAAAAATCCGCAAAGCCCATCACATCAAGGCTTTGCGGATATAAAAAAGACCACGCAACAGACTGTCTCAACAAGCAGTTCACATTACGTGGGGTCTTTCAACGATGCAGAGAAATTTTATTGTTTTCTTTCGCTGAAGGGCCACTGCAGCAT
>OOAZ01002181.1_pt1 | contig 10928 bp, 9 predicted proteins | sample 1671221 | NCBI WGS metagenome assembly OOAZ01 (sample SAMN06348134, study PRJEB24527) | human gut metagenome | biome: human gut; feature: ankylosing spondylitis patient; material: feces | host: Homo sapiens | place: China | collected 2015-10
AAAATCTGTTCTGTTGAAAATCTTTTTCTTCTCATACTCTCCCCTCTTTCTTTAAATGTTCTTCTATTTTCTTCAGTTGCGGAAAAATAATATGAAATCGTTCATCTCCTGTTATATAAATCATTTTCTTACTCCCTTCCATGCACTTCTGCAAATTCAACATCAACAATTTTATCATTTTTTAAATAAACGGTGCACAATATCTTACTTCCATTACCAATTGCTTCATACTGTTCTGATGTAATTTGCATCTCTTCTAGTTCTTTATAATCTCCAACTTTTACTTTTGCGTAATAATTTGTAATTTTTCCTCTTGTTTGTATAAACTTGTCCTCAACAGTTGTATACGTTTGTATCTCAGATATTTCAGTTTTATCTTTTACAGTTGGAATCTGAGCGATTAAAGTAATCGCAGCTGTAATGATGAAACCAACTATAATTATAATAGTTATTGATTTATCCCAACGCATCACATAAAACGTAATCAGTAAGATAATTGCACAAAACATAATCAGTAAGATAATTATTGGATCAATTATTTCAAGAATTAATTTTATGTCCCCTGTCATCTTTTTACTCCTTTCCATGCACTTCTGTAAATTCAACATCAACAATTTTATCTCTCTTATAATAAATTTAAAAAAGTGTCTTCGACACTTCAACTCCCCTGCCCACTTTTATGTGGGCTATTTTCTTTTGGAAAGGAGCCAAAGGCGAACTTTCCTATAAATAAATTGAAGAGGCTGCCCTACGGCAACCTCTTCTTCAGCTATTATTTACTACTTACGTTTCTTATGCGTGATATCTTTTACATTTGTGGTATATAAAAGTATCCTTTATTTCTTCAGTTTTCTTCTTTTTAGATAAATCACAACTCCTGCGACAGCCCCAAGTGCAATACCTGCAACATAAGGAATTGCATTAAAGTCATCTCCTGTTTTTACAGTTGTCGTCTGACTCCTACTTCCATTAGTACTTGTTGGTGTTTTTTCTGTCTTTGGTACTTTTACAGATACTTCTGCCTGTCCTGGATGAATTCCTGAACCATTAACAGTCGCTTTATTCACCAATGTTTTGCCTAATGCACTCTTTAATACTTTTGCCTGATAATTCACCTCAACTTTCTCACCATATTTTAATTCCGGAATTTTAACTTCTAACTTGTTTCCATCTGTATTGATCGTGTAATCAGTTATCCCAGTCACTTTTACACTTTCACTTTGAAGGGCAAGACCTTCCGGAATCGTATCATTAATTACGACATCCTTTGATACAGAATTTTCTTTCTTTAAAGATACAGACACGTTGTATTTTACCATGTCCCCTACTTTATATTCTTTCTTATCTGCATCTTTCGTCATCGTAACGTCTTGATCTACCACTGTAACAGAATTATTATCATCTTTTGGATCTGCGTTATCTGCCTGTGTAGTTGCTGTATTTTTATATGTTCCTTCTTTCGTGTACGTTACATTATAGGATACCAACAGTTCATCCTTACTACTTAGATCTTTTCCTGTTTCAATTGTAAAGTTATTCTGATTTGTCACGATCTTGCAATCTTTTGTGATGTCTGTACCATTTAAAGATACATTCATACTTTCTGCATCGATCGTAATTCCATCTTCTTGTACAAATTGATCCTTTACTGTTACGTTTTTGGCTGTTGCATCTGCTTTTGTCTGTTTCACAGTCAATGTGTAAATCCCTGTATTCCCAACGGCATATTCTGTCTTATCTGATGTCTTATTGATTGACAATTCTGGAGTTACATTTGTTACTTCAATGACGTTTGTTGCCTGATCTTCATTTGTATTATCACTTGTGGAAACGGCTGTGTTTGTATATTCTCCAGTTTTACTGAATGAAACTTTATAGCTTACTTCCAGTTTGTCTTCATCAGATATATTTTTTCCAGTCTCAATTTTGAAGTTATTTCCTTCAACTGTAATCTTACAATCTTTCGTGATATCTTCTTTATTCAGCTTAACTTCCATACTGTCTGCATCATAAGCCATACCATCTTCCTGTGCAAATTTGTCAGTGATCACAACATTATTTGCTGTCAGATTTTCTTTTGTTTGTTTAACTGTTAATGTATATGTTGCTACTTCTCCGATCGCATACTGAGATTTATTTGACTTCTTTGTAATCTCCAAAGCTGGAGCTTTCATCTTAATATCTTCTGTATCCTCACCGCCACCAGATGGGATTGTATCATCGTCTTTAATCGTATCCCCATTTGTATTTGGTGTTGCTGGAGCAGTAAATACATTTTCCAGATCCGTTGCTAATGCAGCTTTATCCGTGATCGTTGCATCATAGGTAACGACAATCTTATCTGTCCAGTGATCCATGTCTTTATAAGGTGTAATACCGATACATGGAATGTCACTGTTCTTTAAGTTATATGGTGTTTTGATTGTAAATCCTGTTCCATCATTTTCATAACTAATATCTAAATTTGATGTTACATTTTTTCCACCAACTAATACTGCTACGGAACCTTCTTTAATTTCCAACCCTTCTGTTTTCACCAGATCTTTTAATACAATATCTCTCATAAATGTTCCTGCATTTATATTTGTAATCGTAACATTATATCCTACGGTATCACCAACTTTGTATTTTGTACCTGGTGCTTTTTTGATAACCTGTAATTTCGGACTATTAATATATACCTGCTGCTGATCTTTCATCTCTGGAATACCAGCTGCAGTTGTAATTGCTGTATTATCAACGACGGTTCCATTTGATGCAACTAATGCTTTTGCATCATATTCAACTGTGATTGTCTTTCCATATGGAAGTGCATAATCACCTTTAGACTTCAATATCCAGCCATTTCCAGACTGTTCAATCGTATAATCTTTCTCATCAATTCCACTAACTTTCACACTTGAAAAATCAAATGCCATACTATCTGGTAAACTTGTATCTTTAATTATAAAATACGCTGTATCTGCCTTTTCATTTGTATTTGACACTTTTACCGTGTAATGAACTACATCGTTTACCTGATGCTCATAACGATTGACACTTTTCTTAATTGCTAATCCTGGTTCATTTTTTTCATTTGTAGAAAGCTGAACTTCTGTTTCTGGCTTATTTGTTATAACATTCTGTCCATTTACCTCAACATATGCCGTATTATATTCTTTTACAATTTTTTGATCTTCAGTGTAATGTCCATGTTCTTTCCAACGATCTCTCAAGCTTTTTAATTGCTCTTCTGTCGCATTCTCAGGAACATCCATCTTCACATTGATCTCCATTGTATAAGAATTGTTTTTGTAAAATTCATCATTTGATCCTGGATTTTTTAAAGTTGCTTTTACTTCGTTTCCTACCGTTGATACATCAAACCAACTTGTTACATCTTTTCCATTATCAGCTTTTACTTTTACTGAATTAATCTTCATACATTGCTCAATGCTATCTTTGAACGCAAAACTTGCATACTTTTCATCTGCATTTTTTGCAATCTTCTGTGTAATTGAATATGTCCAGTCATCGGCTAATGAACGAACTGTATTTTTCTTTACATTCGTTTCATCAGAATCACTAACTGTCTTTTCAGGACCTTCTATTTTCGTTGTTACCTGATTTGTATCCTTAACATCTCCATCAACATTTGTCTTTGCTTTGTTTGTCTCAGTTACAATATTGTCTGTTTCGTTATAATGCCCATGCTGTTTCCACTGTTCTCTCAATGCAGTCATTTGTTCTTCTGTTGCATTTTCTGGAATATTTAATGATACATTGATCTTTAATGTGTAGATCCCATATTTATAGAAACTGTCATTTCCTTTTGGATCTTTCAATGTTGCTGTTACTTTATTGCCATCTGTTTTAATATCGAACCAGCTGGTTGCATCTTTTGTGGATTCCATCTTGCTTGCAACTACCTTTACGGAGTTGATCTTCATGCAGGATTCGATCTGATCTTCAAATGCAAACTTGGAATAACGATGTGCCTCTGGGATTCCTGCTGGGATTACCTGTTCCACGTTATATGTCCAGTCCTGTCCGAAGTGCTCCACTGTATTACTTGTTACCTGTATTTCATTATTGTCTGTCACAGTCTTTGTTGGCGGCACGGTTTTAAATCTGGTCATGTTCTGGCCAGAACCTACAAACTGATCTCGTCTTGTCGGTTCTGCAAGATTACGTCCAAAGGTATATTCAAACGAATCTCCCTGGAAGGTAAACGCAGCACATGTAAAGTCCTGACTATCATAATCATCGTCATAGTCTGCATAATAGATATATGTTCCATTATCTTCTTTATAGCTTAATTTCGTATTGAAAGATACGTACTGACCATCTACTTTGTTTGCTTTTATTCCGATATACTGTTTTGAGTCAATATCCTTTAATGTTACGTTGGATTTGAGTGAGACTTTTGTATTTGTACCTGCTTTATAGAATGTACTCGTTGTCTTAACTTCTTTCAGCCCTACGTAAACTGTATTTGTTAAGTTTTCACCTAAAGCAATATATCCATCCTGTCCTTTGTATTTTTCAATACCTGTCACAGTTCGTACCATATCGACTTTTACCCAGTGACCATTGCTTCCATCGTCATTACATTGATAGATCTGCATGTTTGAAACTTTAACTTTGATCTTATCTACTGAATTTTCAGATGTTTTGAACCAAAGATACTCTTTCTGGAAATCCTGAATATTCAGATCTAATCCATTATAGCTTGTTGGATATTTGCAGCTTTTTCCTTCTTCTACGGTAAACTTGGAATTCTTCGTCTTATACAGACGGAATCCGTAAGATGCCTCGACTATTATTGCTTTGCTGTCATCAAAAGAAGAGTATTTTTTGTCTTTGCCGTTTTTCCAACTACTTCCAACAATTGCTTTTGCTCCATCTACTGCTATTTGAGCAAAGACATCTGTATTTGGTATCATTAGAATTGCCATTGCAACTGCTGCAATCTGATGACAGATTTTCTTAAATCTTTTTTTCTTCATAACTTGTCTCCTTTTTCATGAAAAATTTACAAATAAAAACACCATCAGATTCATGGTGTTCTTGATGCTCCTTCAGGAGGTCCTCTATATTTACTTTTGTATTTCATTCTCTCCTTATTTTTCTAAATAAAAAAGAGCCATGAAAAAATCACCGCTCTTAATGTAATGCTATTAAACGAATCATATAATGGAAATCATATGATACTGCTATAAGTTTACCATTTTTATACGCTTTAACTTTTAAATATAAATCTCCCCTTCTTCCATTTTTATTAAAATCACCGCAATAAAAAACCACTTTTTGTCCAGGTTTTAATTGCTCTGAATCAAATGTTGGCTCTTCTAATTGAGTCATGGGTTTTTCAGATGCACCTGCAACTGTATAATATAATGTAGCTCCATTTAGTGGTTTCAGTGTTACAAACTCACCGTCTGTATCAACATAGATATAATCATCCACATATCCAACTCTGGCTGATCCTTTACAGCTTCCATAGTTCACTGAATAATAATATTTCCCCTTTCCGATTCCAAGATCAGCTTTGTGAATTTCTTTCCCAATTGCAAGATCTTTTTTTACTTGCTCAAAATCTATTGCATCTTCCTTGCCAGGATATTTACTCTTTGTAGTCGCTTTTACTGTTTTTTTCTTCACAGTGATCGTCTTTTTCGCATACAATTTCCATTTCTTGTTTTTCTTTCTGTAAGCTTTAACGGTCAGTTTCTTACCGACTTTCTGCTTTGGAATAGGAATCGTAAAGTTTCCTTTAGAAGATGCTTTTTTCTTATAAATCTTCTTTCCAATTTTTACCTTAACTAAGTATTTTTTCTTTGTTTTTCCTTTAATCTTTTTTGTTGTAGTATATACTTTGTTAACTTTTAGTTTTTTATTCGCTGCATGCACGTTCGTCATTGAAAATAACATCATTGAAAATAACATCATTGTAACTACTACAACTGATTTTTTTACTCTTCTCATACATATCCTCCTCTAAAAATTTACTTAAATTGCCCAAACTTTCATTTTTCTACCAAATCTTTCCTATTATAAATGCTATAATCGTCCAGTTAATAATGATAACCAGGTGGCATATAAATCATATAATGATCATCATAGGATACCGCTATAAGTTTACCATTTTTATACGCTTTAACTTTTAAATACAATCCACCATGATTTACCGTTTTTCTATTAAAATCATAACAACTAAAAACTACTTTTTGTCCAGGTTTTAATTGCTCTGAAGCAAATGTAGGTTCTTCCAACTGAGACATTGCCTTTTCAGAAGCCCCCGCAACCGTATAATATAATGTAGCTCCATTTAGCGGTTTCAGTGTTACATACTCACCATCTGTGTGAACATTAATATAGTCATTTACATAGCCAATCTTTGCAGTTCCCTTAATGCCTGCATAATTAATTGTATAATAATAATGCCCAGGGCCTAAAGCAGTCTCTCCTTTAAACATTTTCTTTCCAGTCGCAATATCCTTATTAACCTGTTCCAGATCAATCGGATCTTCCTTGCCAGGATATTTCCTCTTATTCGTCGCAGTCGTTTTCGCTGTTTTCCTCTTCACAGTGATCGTCTTTTTCGCATACAATTTCCATTTCTTATTTTTCTTTCTGTATGCTTTTACGGTCAGCTTCTTACCTGCCTTCTGCTTTGGAATCGTGATCGTAAAGTTTCCTTTTTTGCTGGCTTTTTTCTTGTAAATTTTCTCTCCAATTTTTACCTTAACTAAGTATTTTTTCTTTGTCTTTCCTTTTACCTTTGTTGTCGTGTCATACACTGTGTTGACTTTTAATTTCTTACTCGCTGCATCGACATTTGTTTGAATCATGGTCATTGAAAAAAACAATGCCGTTGCAACTACTATACTTTTCTTAATCTTTCTCATATTGTTTTCCCCATTTCTTTTAATTTATTACTTACATTTTTTACAACTTTATTCTATCATATCAGGTGTCCTAAAAAAAGTACTTTGAAAAGATATCACTACACTAAACATCCCATCACAAATATAAAAGTCATAATTGTTAATATAAGCATTATTTTCTCTACATCATATTGATTCGTCTTTGTTTCTGTTCTAATCCAATGATATATTCTTTGTAGCACTTCTATTATAATCTTCATATAGAAACATGCTGACAAAAAAATAACTATAATATAGAATCCAAATATTTCACCTCTTGCAACAGCCGTTATAAATGCTGATACATCAATAAATATTATAGCAATTAAACTAGCAATATTTATCGCTGAACTACGATCCCATTTAATAAAGAATGGTGCAGCTAATAATGAAAAAATGCTAACTGTTCCAATTATACCTTCTATAAAATTAGCCTTGAATACATAACTGTTTTCATTTAAAATAATCGAATGTAATTTCTTCGACAATGAAATTATATTCCATCTGCTCCACTCAACAAACAATATACTTAAAACACCAGCAATTCCAATTATTATGAACCATTTTCCAACCTTACGCATTATTATGTCTTGATTCTGTATTTTTCTTACCTCCCACATATAATTCTTTCTAATCTTGCTTTAATTTTTCTATTACTTTAATTATATTGTCTATTGTTCTGGTATCATTTCCTGCCAACCATACTAAAGTTTTTTCTTGATCTTTAGTCATATCAATATCTCCTAAAGTATCATTTAATTTTTTTAAATTATCTTGTACCATCCCATAGTATCCTGGCCTTCTTTTATACCATTCAATATCTTTTTGTGGAATATGTAACACATTAATCCTCCTTTCAATATCTTAACATTAATTTTTTCAAAATGGGCATTGCCAAAAAATAGATTGCTTATTCACATCTTTCCCATCAATAATTACAATATCCTTCTAAATAAGTCGGAACAGAAAAACAAGTTTTTTCATCGTATACAGGTATTCCATCCATTCCAAAACTGTATGTTTCACTGATCTTTACAAGCTTTTCATCATTTAACTGCTTACCCAGATTCCTTAAATGACTATTAATTTTACTTGAGTGAATTTGAAACGTCTGATCTTTTACTCCTAATAATAATTCTTCCATAGGAATCTCTCTTTCAAATTCTGTTAAATCTGCTTGTAAGTCTGCATAAAATTTTTGGATTATCTCTTGCTTCTTTGCAACTCGATCAGTCGTTTTATTTTGCTTTTTCTTACTTTTTTTATCTTCTTTGCAACTCCAGATTTCCCAGAATGGACCTCCTGCATCTGCTGATTTTGAATTTCCTATAATAAAAGAAAGCTCATATTTCTTCTGTGATCTGGATCTGCTTCCGACATCAGCAACTTCTACTTTCCCAGATTTATCTATTCCTAACAATGTAATGAAATGTCCTTTCTTTGTAAAATATCCTGATCCCATAAGTCCTACTATCATGTGGCCGGACTTTAAGGCTTTTTCTATCTGAATTTTATTTTTATATAATCCTTTACATTCAAGTCCCCAGTGATTTGCTATTGCTGGTATTGCACTGTGTAATGAACCCGAAGCAGAATAATATCCATTCTTTTCAGCCCATGAAGCTGTATCTACCGGTGTAACCCATTGATGTGTTAAGTTTGAAATACAGACTGCAACCGCTGTTGGACCGCAGCCTGAAGAATGCAATGACAAATTGTTATGATTCCACATAGCATCTGCTTGATTAAAATAGAAATAACTCCCCAAATATTCTTTTTGACCTTTCTGGTCTTTTGTAAATGAATTTTGGGAAGTTATCTCTTCTTTTTTATATATTTTCTTTTTAGTTTCTGTCCTTTTTTTCTTTGATTGGACTTTCTTGTGTGAATTCTTTTTTTCTTTTCCTTCCTTCTTTTTAGTCTCTTTTCTTTTATTTGTCCCTGGTTTTTCTTTTGAATTGTCAGCTTTTGTCTCTGTCGTGTGTACTTGCTCTGTTGTTGTTACTTGAGTTTCCGTAGTTACTTCTACTTCTGTTATCGATTCCTGATCTGCAAATATCTCAACATCACTAAAAAGCATCATGGCTGCAAAAAATGCTGCCATAGTAACTGTCATTACTCTTCTTCTCATTTTATCCCTCAGTTCAATTCTGATAATACATTTCCAATGCTTTCTCAATAATCTTATCTATTTCATCTTGTTTCTGTTCTGGTTTAAAATATTTGTTTAATACCTTTTTACTTACTTTAATTGAAGTTTTTTTCGGCTTTACCTTTACTTCTTCAGAAATTTTTCCATTTAAGATTTCAAACAATGTTTTATCATTTAGATGTTGTCTTTCTGACACCGTCTTAATTTTTTCAGACATTTTCTTATCAATTTTTACATCATTTTCTTTTATATAATCTGCAATTAGATCCTGATAAATAGTAGAAATAAATGAAAGATCCACGGCTACCTTTACTCCAATCTTCCCATTATCTAATACCTCTTTTAATTTATCAGTTAATTGATAAATTCTTAAATATCGCTGAATAGAACTTCGACTTAAGTTAAATTCTTCATCTACACTCTTGGTAAGATCATCTGGATTTAAATCTGTCCTTCTTCCCTGTCGTTTTAAAACCTCATTCCTCCGATAGATCAATTCAGCTTTTTCAGATTGTTTCATTTTTTCGAATCCATGCTGCAAATTTGAATCCATAAATAACAACTCTGCTGTATCATCATCCAAATCATCATTGATCAAACATGGTACTGTATTCAATCCTGCCAGTAATGCCGCATCTCTTCGATGGTGTCCCAGGATAATTTCATATTCATCATTTTCATTAAGTGGACGAACAACTAAAGGCTGAATGATTCCATTTATTTTTACAGATTCTACAAGATCTTCTAAATCCTGTTTCGAATATCTGTTTTCTCCTAAATTTCCTTTATGATAATCTTTGAGGTGACTGATTTTTAATTCAGTCACCTTATCTTTTGTATCTTCATTAAAATCTTGCGGTAATCCAAACATTTCTCCTAATGGTTTTAATCTTTCTGTCATTTCTGTCATTTTGCTAATACCTCCTGAGCCAATTTCTTATATGCAATAGCTGCATCTGAATTTTTTTCAAACCCTGCAACCAACTCATGCTTACTGAGCGATTTCCCCACTGCAATTCTTTCTGGAATCTGACTATCAAATATATTTAAACTTTCATAAGCATCTCTAACCATCTTGATAATCTGTCCAGATAAGTTGTTTCTCTTATCTACTCTAGTAATCAAAATTCCATCTATTTTTAGACTAGGATTCAATTTTCGTTTCGTCATTGCTACTGATCTTAATAATAATTCCATACCTTTCGCGGACAAATATTCTGCTTCTACTGGAATAATCACACTATCCGCGGCAGTTAATGCATTAATTGTTAACATTCCAAGTGATGGTCCACAATCAATTAGAATATAATCATAGTCTTTCTTATATTTTGCTAATACAGTTTTTAAAATCTGTTCTCTACAAGTAGCGTTAATTAGAAAAAGCTCCGTAGAAGCCAACACGATACTTCCAGGGAGCAAATCCATTCCATATATATTAATCATAATATCTTCTTTATTTAGTAAGTCTCTATCCTCAATTTCTAACTGCATCAAATCTGCAATCGATGGAATGTTTTCATCAAATTGCCCTAATGCAATAGTCAATGATGACTGCGGATCAAAATCAACTAGTAAAACCTTATTTCCTGCCTTTGCCAATTCTGCCCCCAAATTTAATGTTGTCGTCGTTTTAGCAACTCCGCCTTTCTGGTTTACAATTGCGATTGTTCTCTCTTTCATAGTGATTCTCCTTTTATATTTATTTAATTTATAATTACTAACACATTTGAAAAAGGTCAGGGAATTCAATCATATGGGGATTAAAATACTCATCTACTATGAGTATGGATCGTATAAATAAATTAAAATAATTATAAATAAAATAAATAATTATGATTGAATCCCTTGACCAGAGTGGATTCCCGTAT
>OOAZ01002190.1_pt1 | contig 10905 bp, 9 predicted proteins | sample 1671221 | NCBI WGS metagenome assembly OOAZ01 (sample SAMN06348134, study PRJEB24527) | human gut metagenome | biome: human gut; feature: ankylosing spondylitis patient; material: feces | host: Homo sapiens | place: China | collected 2015-10
CCAGCCACCGGATTATGAGACCCGAATGGCGATCCTGCGGAAAAAAGAAGAACTGGAAGGATACAACATTGACAACGAGATCATCAAATATATCGCTACCAATGTAAAATCCAACATCCGTGAACTGGAAGGTGCTCTCACAAAGATCGTCGCTTCCAGCAAATTAAATAATAAGGAGATCAATCTTGAACTTGCCGAGGAAGCATTGAAAGATCTGATCTCTCCGAATGCAGCCCGTGAAGTGACGCCGCAGCTCATTATTAATGTAGTTTCTGAACATTTCGGCATCACTCCTCTCGATCTCATCGGTCAGAAACGAAGCAAGGAACTCGTATTTCCTCGCCAGATCGTCATGTATCTGTGCGGTGATATGACAAATGAGTCTCTCCAGAATATCGGAAAAGCTCTCGGCGGTCGTGATCACACGACGATCATTCATGGAACGAAAAAGATCGCCAGTGAATTAAAGACTGATGAGAATTTAAAGAATACGATCGATATTTTAAAGAAAAAGATCAACCCGCAGTAGGCGTGTGAACTGTAACTTTGAATGCGCAAAACAGTTTTGTGGATTTCTTCGTGGAAATCCCGTTGAAGATTTGTGGATAAAAACCGGATAATTTTCCGAACAATTTATTACTGAACGCATAAGTCCAACCGGCAGACGCGACCAAATTTCCCCAACGCATATAAGCATCGAGCGTATTGCTAAACGAGGTTGCATATCCGTAAGACGAAAAGTCCTCACTCTCTATTTTCAACACATCGTTCCCGTTATAAAGGCTCAAGTACATCCGGCTCCGGTCGTTGAAACGATGATCGACACGGGCATTCAGATCATGGAAGGCATAGCGAATATTGACACGATCCCCATTCTTTTTATTTTTCTTATTTACAATCGCCAACACAGGAACCGTCAGCACATCCAACCACGTACGCCTAAGCGCTATATTGAAAGAAGTCCGGTCTTTCCAAATCGGCCCTTCCAGATTCAGATTACCGGAAACCAACCCTAAAGAGGCGGATCCATGAAATTCTTTCATATTCCCCTCCTTGGTATGCACATCTACCACCGAAGAAAGGCGTCCGCCGTAACGGGCCGGGAAACCGGCTTTGAAGAAATTCATGCTTTTAATCGCCTCATTGTTGAACGCAGAGAAAAAACCGCCGATATGATTCACCTGATAGACAGGATTACCATCGACCAGAAAAAGGTTCTCATCCGAATTTCCACCCCTGACATACAAACCAGAAATACCTTCCGTCCCGGCCGACACACCAGGTGTCAATTGCAAGGTCCGGATAATATCGGCCTCCCCCAACAAAGTCGGAGTCGCACGAATAGTAGCATGATTCACCTCCAATGTTCCCATTTGCGTACTACGGACCGTTTGGCGGGTTGTTTCCAAGGCTGTCACCAACACTTCTCCGATTGCGGCATTAGGCTGCAAATCGATTACCAAGACTGTGTCTTGCTTCAACACCGGAATTGTGAACAGATGACTCTCATAACCGATATAAGACGCTTGCAAACGAACGGGAGCACCATCACTGCCCGACGGTACAGGCAACGAAAGACTAAAGAATCCATAGGTATTGGCAGCCACACCGCTCAGGCTGTTCACTTCATACACAGAAGCCCCGACCAGGGATTCTGCGGAAGTTTTATCCCGCACAAAACCGCTGATCGTGACCTGTCTGGGTTTACGTTTCAGAACGACAATATTTCCTGTCCTCTTGTACACGAACGGATAGTCGGCAAAAAGTCGTGCCAGACAATCGTCCAATGCAGCATCGTTCACTTTGAAACTCGTTTTCTGAAACTCTTTCAACAAAGATGATTCATACGAAAAAGTCACTCCTGCCTGCTTCTCGATCTCTGTCAGAATCTCCTTCAAAGAAACGTTCCACATGTTCAATGTAATCGTTCGAACCTCATCTCCACCATTTACCTCTGCCGACAACTTCTCCGATATCAAAAAACAACTCAAACACACAAAAACACAGGTAAACCATCCTCTCGACATAAACTTCTTCATCTTATCTTTATTGACTTTTCATCCATAAGACAGGAATACAGGAAAAACCCCTACTCGATCCGGAAATTTTTTAGAATCAATCATAAACGGCAAACGGATTCCAAGAGGGTTCTTTATCACCGAAAGGCATTGTAAAACGGCGATGGGCCAGTTGGCAACCGGCAACAATTCCAAAACCACCTTCGACATTCGTATAAGTGGCGGTGGGTTCCACCAAACCATCTAAGTAAGCATCACCCAACGAGATAGAGAAATTACGGATTACAACCAGATACCGATAGTATTCTTCCGAAATAGCCATCAGACGAATATCATAATGCACCGTTGTCGTTACAGAATCACCCTTAAAGGAACTATCGACAGGCCAAAAAGAAGAGCGGACCGTATAGTCTTTGCCATCGAACATATCGTCCGTAAACGTCCCCCGGCAAGTCGTCCCTTCTAACTGCTCAATAACCGGATTCGTCACTGTCGAACGAAATACCGGATCTTCATAAACTACACCCAACCAATCCGTATAATTAAGTTCTGACCGGTACATCGAACTACAGGTTATCACACTGTCTCCCTTCTGGAACTCTGTCTGTTTTTCAATTATCAAGCGATAATAGTTCCGTTTATCCGGCTTGTCACGGAACCGGACATACAGCCGTATGGAAGGATATTCATATCCCCCATAACCAAAGCGGGTAAAACGGACCGTATCGACAGACAACACCTCCACCGGATCCGGGATAACTGTCTCTCCTCCTACCGGATCGAAACCACCCGCCTCTGCTTCCAGCCGCAAGCGATCGCCGGCCTTCACACGACATCCGGGCAATATATATCGACCTGTTAACCGGCTATCGGGGACAAGCTGCATATGCCCTTGCAAACGGTCATTTATAAACACTTGTATATTACTGCCCCCGACCCCGTCATCCGTGACCGTGTCCAAGACAAACCAACTTTTGGACAAGAAAGCCGTCACATCCGTATCCGGAGAGACGGATGCATTCAACACCAAGCGTGGAGGAACGGGCGGAAGAACCAGCACCACGTCGCGGGTACAGGAGGCTAACGAAAGCAGGCCCAAGACTAACAATATCTTTTTCATCGCCATCAGAATTTATATGTATAGGAAACAGAAGGGACGAAAAGGAACAACAAGGTCTGTTCCAGCACAACCTCCCGACCTTTTTCCGTTTGATAATAAACAGGCCGGACCGAAAAAGGATTCGCCTTAAAATAAGCATTGCAAAGACTCAGATTCCAAATTCCCATGCGGCCATTCTTTTTATACCGGTAGAAATTAACGCCCAAATCAAGCCGATGGTAAGCCGGAAGCTGGTAATTATTGCGCGAACTTGCGTTCTGGCCATATCCCCACCAAAGTTCCTCCCGGTAATCGCGCTCCGTCAACTCCGGCAACGGGCGATATTGCACGTCTTGAATCGTCAAATGATTACCAGACTTATACATCCAAGCGGCCGTCAGCTCCACTTTCTTAGAAAGTTTGTAGGAAGCAACAATATCGACCTTATGCCGATTGTCGTATTTGGAGGGGAAACGACGCCCTTTGTTGACCGTCCCGTCCGGAAACCAACGGTCGGACCAGGAGAGCGTATACCCGATCCATCCGTTAAACCGCCCAGTCTTTTTCTGCACCATCAGCTCCAAGCCGTAAGAACGTCCCTTCCCCACTCCGACCCGGTCTTCCCACCCCGTAAAAGAGGGAAGAACCGGTCCGTTATCCTTATATTCCACCAGATTATTCATTCGTTTGTAATAGCCTTCAACCGAGAAATCCAATTCTTTATAATGCCAAAATAGACCACTCGTCACCTGGTGCGCATGCATCGGGCGGATATTCCCGGTAACCGGCACCCAGATATCCGTCGGCTGGCTAATATAGCTGTTGGACAATAAATGGATATATTGGTTCATCTTCGTATAGGACACTTTTGCCGACAAGTTCCGCCCTAACAAGTAACGGGTGGAAAAACGGGGCTGGAACGACTGGTATGTCTCTCCTTGTACATGGAAAAGGGTAAAGCGCAACCCGGCATTCACCCGCAGCCGGTCGGTCAGCAACATTTCGTCTTCCGCATACAGGGAAACTTCATGACCATGAATCAAAGAATGTGAAAAGATCGTATTATTCATTTGCGAAACAACCGAATCCTTATACCAGGAACTCATATTACTTTGTTCGGGACGGAAAAGATGGAACAGGTAATCGCTTCCCATCCGGATCCGATGGTCGACATTCGGGCGATAGTCGAAAGAGGCTCTCAGATTCACATCTTCCATAGCCGAACGATAATGCCCTTCCTGAAAATAGACCTGTCCGTTCTTATCCGGCGATGAGACAAAAGCATTCTGCTTCTGGATTATATGCGAACGGTAGCGGGTATACCCTCCGGTGAAAGTGGCAAACAGTTTCCGGTTGATCAGGTAGTTCCATCCGGCAGACCCGATCAGATTTCCCCAGCGCCAGCGAAAGTCCCGATCTTCACCATGTATATCTTTCGAATCCTCACCGTTACGATAACTGTCACTTCCCATGTAAAAACTCAGATAAGCACGGCTACGGTCCGTAAAAGAATAATCGACTTTAGCATTCATATCGTAAAAATGGTATCCCCCCTTCACTTCGGTATCGGCCTTCTTGTTCACTGCCGTCATGAGTGGCCAGGTAATCAGTTCCATCCAAGTACGCCGTACCGACACGTTGAATGAAGACCGGTCCTTGATGATCGGCCCTTCGAGATTGGCACGCGCCGCCAGCAAGCCGATCGAGATATTCCCGTGATATTCTTTCCGGTTTCCCTCGTTCGTACGCACATCTATAACAGAAGAAAGTCTCCCGCCGTATTCCGCCGGAAAACTTCCTTTATAAAAAGTGGCATTCTTCACAGCATCCGGATTGAAAGCCGAAAAGAAGCCTAACACATGGTCTGTATGATAGACCGGATTTCCATCAAGCAGAAACAGGTTATCGTCGCCATCACCTCCCCGCACAAACAAGCCACTCATGCCTTCTGTTCCTCCGGTCACACCCGGTAGCCGTTGCAAAGTCTTGACAACATCCGTTTCGCCCAACAGGGCCGGCAACGATTTCACCCGGCTTGCCGGGACATCCGACACCCCTACCCGACTGTTCAAAACATCCGACCGGGGAGAAATTCCTTTTATCACGACTTCCCCCAGTACCCCGGCAGGCGATAGGGAGAGATCGATCATCGTGTCGCGGGTCAACTCGAACGTAACGGAACAGGGCTCGTAGCCGACATAAGAAGAAGACAGCACTACTTTCCCCGGAGACAAGGTAATACTGTAAAAACCGTAATTATTGGAAACCGATCCTTTTCCGGAAGAACGTTCCACTACGGTCGCCGCAATCAGACTCTCGTAGGATGCGGAATCCCGCACAAACCCACTGATGGTATATTGCCGGGGTTTCCGTTTCAATATCACATAACGTCCCGTAATCCGGTAAACAAGAGGTAAAGGCTCGAACAACCGTTTCAGGCAATAAGAAAGAGACTCGTCGCGCGCCGTCAACGAAACATGGCGGAATTCTTTCAACATCGACGATTCATAGGAAAAAAACAGACCGGTCTGCTTTTCGATCTCCAGCAAAATATCCTGTAAGGGCACCCGCTTCATATCCAGCGTGACAGTAGGAGTCGGGTCCGCCAACAGGTGCAAAGGTTCTTTCGCTCCGATCAGCGGGCAACATATACAAATCCCGATGACAAATAGGTAAACACGATACATATTTTTTTATTTATCTTTCCGGGGAACCAATCGGATATCCAACGTCTGATTGATAACCATCAGGACTTCGTCAAGAGGCAGATCGTTGAATGTTGCGGTCAGCCGGGAATCTGGCGAATCCACTTTGTTGGTGATCTCCACCTGGTAATACTCATTCAAGTCCCTGATCACCTTATCCAAAGGCGTATCATTAAACCTCAATTGCTTCGTTTTCCAAGAAAGATTATTCGGATTCTCTTCCTTCAGGATATCTATTTCTTTCTTTTCATTCGAATAAGAGGCCGACATTCCCGCCGTCAAGATAACCGGTTCAGGCTCCTTCCCTGCTGCAAAACGCACTTTTCCCGTCACGACATCGACTTCCGTCATTCCCGGTTGTTCGCTTATCTGGAAACTGGTACCCAAAACCGTCACCTCCGTCATGGCCGTATGAACGGAAAAGGGGCGCGCCTCGTTCCTCTTCACCTGGAAAAAAGCTTTCCCTGTCATCTCCACTACGCGCCTTTCCTTTCCATATTTCTTCACATCATACCGGAGTGTCGAATTTCCGGCCATCGAAATCAGCGTACTATCCGGCAAATAAACATCTTTTAATTGTCCCGATGCAGTAACGACAGATACCCATTCGGGATTATTTCGCTCTTTCACATAAAAAGTGCCGAATCCAATAAGCAAGAGCACAACAGAAGCGGCCGCCATCCAATAACGGCGAAAAGCGACTTGCCGGCGGATTCCCTGCCGAAAGGCAAACCGTTTCCAGGCCTTATCCTCATCCAAGCCCCCCTCTTTGTAGTGCCGGACTACAAAACGAAGGCGTTTTTCAAATCTATCATCTTGCTCGTTGTTCATCATTTCAATTGACAATTGATAATTGACAATGGACAATTGTCACAGCACTCTCCATTGTTTACTTTCCTAATTTAAATTTATACCCGACAGACAAGCTGAAGGTATGATATTTTAAGTCGACTGAATCATATTCATATTCCTTGCCTAAAGAGGCATCGTAACCGACATTTATCATCCAGGAACCTATTTCCAATCCTGCTTGAAACGAAAGTCCCCAGTCGAAAGGATTGTCATGTGTCCACCTATCATCCGAAAAGCCACTTCCTTTCCATCCATAACCATACTCCTTACCTGTCTTTTCATATGCCATATAGCCGAACGAGTTTTTATCGCCCATTGACCAAGCGACATAAGGACCAGCTGCCAAATTCAACCGAACATGATCCGTTAATCGGAACGAGAAGTTCGCCATCAACGGAACTTGCCAAAAATGGCGATTCAACTTCGAGTTGATTTCGCTGAAAACGACTTCCGACTGTTCTTCCGGCATTGGGTAAATATTCCCATACGAAACGATATGGTCCGAATATCCCCGTTGAGTATAATACAACCCCGATTTCAATGAAAAACGGTCCGGTTTGACAACATACTCCACTCCAACTCCGATTTTCCAACGGGCATTCCAAGACTGTCCCGGTTCATAATTATAAGAAGGACCACCTCTCTTGACAGCCATCATCCCAATTTCCGGCGTCAAAGACCACTTTTGTGCACTCGCTACCGCCACAGACATCATCAACATCACAAACAATACGAATCTTTTCATCTCTCAACTTAGTCTTAATAAATACATAAACATTTTAACCATTCTATCACTAAGACCGGAAATTTGAAAAAACCCTATTCATTCAAGAAAAAAAGAAACAATAAATCCGTATGGCAGTTTCCCGCAAAGTCTTTAATGCTTTTCCCATCTGGTTTTCAACTGTTTTAATGGAAATCTGCAACTCCTCCGCAATCTCCTGATATTTCAATCCGTCCCGCTTGGAAAGCAGAAATATTTTCTTCCGTTCAGCAGGCAATCCGTCGATAGCCGCCCAAAGACGCGCATCCCGTTCCGATTGATATATCTGTTCCTCTTCCGACAGGTCTTCTATATCAGCAATACATTCCGTTGTCTGTAACATATCGGAAGACTGGGCGATAAGCGTAAGGGAACGGTTCCGTACCGCCTGATAGAGATAGGATTTAAAGTTAGCAATTACCATATCATGGCTGTTCTTATCCCAAACATCGGCAAAAACCTGCTGCACGACGTCCTCGGCATCTTCCGTTTTTTCTGTAAAACGGAGTGCAAACAGGCACAAGGGCTTATAAAACTCCTTGAAAATACGTTCAAATTCACCCGCAGATATTGCCGCCATACATTTGTTACTTGTCTCTATTCACTGCAAAGTAAAGTAGTTTTCCATTTAATAATCCGATTTTCAGGTTCTTTATTATGATTTTAATAAATTATACCGCACAAAATCACCTGCCTTGCAAACATAAACAAAACACGGACTACACAGACTACACGGTTTTAATTCATCCGTGAGGTCGGTGTAATCCGTGCCTCAAATATAGTAAGCCTGAATATGCTTATCCTCTGAATCCGATAATCTCACGCACTTCACGCAACGTTTTCGCAGCGCTCTCGCTTGCTTTTTCGGCTCCCATGCGAAATAGTCTTCGTTGGAACGAATGTCCAAGATACGTTCACGAATCGGAGCACAGAAATTATTGATATCTTCAGCCAACTGCTTTTTCAAATCTCCGTAACGGATCTCGCAATTGTTATATTTCTCATTGAAGAAATCGAAAGTATCTTTTGTCGATACGATCTCCATCATCGTAAACAGATTGGCAATCGGTTCGGGTTTCACGCTGTTCGGTTCCGTCGGACCTGCATCTGTCACAGCTTTCATCACCTTCTTCTTGATTGTCTTTTCATCGTCGATCAGGTAGATAGCATTACCTTCGCTCTTACCCATCTTGCCGGATCCGTCCAGTCCGGGAACTTTGATCGCCTTATTGGAATAATAGAAAGAGGCGGGTTCCGGGAAACATTCGACTCCGTAAGTTGCATTGAAACGACGGGCAAAACGGCGCGCCATTTCCATATTTTGTTCCTGGTCTTTCCCTACCGGTACTTTCACCGCCTTATGAATAATGATATCGGCAGCCATCAGAGTCGGGTAGGTCAGCAAACCGGCGCTTACGCTATGTTTATTGCCTTCGTTGAAAATTTCCTTTTCCACATCCCCTTCCGTGGTGTTGACACGGTCGATGTGCAACTGCTGGCGTGCCTTATCCTTGAAAGAAGTAGTACGCATCAACTCGCCGATCCCTGCATTCATATTCAGATACAGATACAATTCAGGAATTTCGCGCACATCGCTCTGAAGATAGATGGTCGCTTTTTCCGGATCGATGCCACAAGCCAGATATTCGGCCAGGATCGTCTTTACACTGTTACGGATATTATCAGGATGCGGATGTGTAGTCAACGAGTGCCAGTCTGCAATAAAGAAAAAGCAATTATACTCATTTTGCATTTGCAAAAATCCTTTTACTGCTCCGAAGTAATTCCCCAGATGCAAATTACCCGTTGGGCGAATGCCACTTACTACTGTTTCCATTTTCTTTCTTAAATTATTAATATCAAATGGCGACAAAGATAGCAATTATTTTGACAGATTCCGAATCTTTATGCCTCCGGCTGATCCAATATCTCATCATGAAGATATGAAAAACAAAAATATAGTTCATGTCTATCAATAATTCGGACAAAGCCGTTACGATCATATCGTAATTAAATAATATTCGTATATTTGTATCGTGACAACATATTAAAAGCAAATAAAGTCATGAATAAATTGTTATACCTTTTATTGATCGCTGTCTGTTGGAGTTGCAGTCAGGATTCTGAAACAGAAAAACACCAGAGTAAACGGGATCAGGTGGTCGACGTACGGGACAAAATGAAAGAGTTTTCAACACAAGATGTGCTGATAGGCCGGATATCGAGGACTTATCTAATCGACAATTATTTAATTGTCACCGATTATAATTCACCGGACAAACTCATTCATCTGTTTGACAAAAACACATTCGAACATCTTGCCAGCAGTACATATCAGGGACAAGGTCCGGGTGAGATTACAATTATAGGCCATGTTGGAATCGACGAGACGAACCGCCGCTTCTTTGTATCGGATCACGGCAAACTGAAAATATTCGCTTACGACCTGGACAGTGTTTTAACGACTCCGGAATATCAGCCAAGTGTAAAAATAGATATGAAGAAAAAACTGTTTCCGGATGATTATTTATATCTGAATGACACACTTTGCATTGCCAGAATCATCGAACCGATAGGTAACAACGATTATAAACCTTCGGTTGCCAGATGGAATATGGCAACCGGGGAAATAAATCCTATGCCATACGAATATCCCGATTTGAAAAAAGTCCGCTTCATATACGCTGCATCCGCAGAGCACCAATTATATGTCCAATGTTATACTCAATACGACCTGATGACCATCTGTGATTTTAACGGGAATTTAAAATGTAATATCTACGGTCCGAAATGGGTAAACGAAAAAACACAAACCCAGCACTATTCTCTCGGAGTTGAATTTTGTGGAGATAAGATTCTGGCCCTTTATTCCGGTGGCGATCACCGCACAGACGCCTACTATCCAACAAAGTTCCTGGTCTTCGATTTAAATGGCAATTACCTCAAAACCCTGGAAACCGGATACATGATAACCGATTTCTGTTATGACAAAGAAAATAACCGGCTTATCATAAACTTAAACGATGAAATACAGTTCGCTTATTTGGATTTAGAAGGGATAATTTAGACTATATCAGTCCGACAGTCTTGGCTATGCAAAGAAACATTACTATCTTTGTTGTATTATGGACTGAATACACAATTCAGATAGATAAAAAGAGTAGATTCACATTCTGTCAGCCAACTTTGAACAAGTCTGTTTCCAGTATAATTTGGAAAGCCGGAAGAAAGATATCCTTCAAGCCTTTTCGCAATCGGATCACGATTTGTTCCAAGTGCTTTTTATCAGCACTCACGATTTATTTGCGTGTTTGGGATTAACCCAGACATGCAAGTTATTGACAAACTTTTCAAAGAACTCATTTTATTTACTGCCAGAGCCGCTTAGGATTGGCGAATTTTTAACGAACTATTGTGTATGAAATATACCAAAGAAAAAACAGGACCTTATCTTATAAGTTTTTCCCA
>OOAZ01002208.1_pt1 | contig 10849 bp, 15 predicted proteins | sample 1671221 | NCBI WGS metagenome assembly OOAZ01 (sample SAMN06348134, study PRJEB24527) | human gut metagenome | biome: human gut; feature: ankylosing spondylitis patient; material: feces | host: Homo sapiens | place: China | collected 2015-10
AATCCACGGCATCTGCTCCGGCTCCAACTACGATCACTTCACTGTAATCAGATGATAACACATGATTGGTATCACACAACAACGTTACCGGAAGATTATGCTCTTTTGCAACTCTTTCAACGATACTGACTACCGGACAGGCATCTGCATCAACCAAAATCTGCATATTCCCTCCTTTAATTGCACCTGAACGGAGTGCGAACCTCAATAAGATTACCACTGGGATCATACAGTCTTACAAGCTTCTGCCCACCTGCAAGTTCTGTCAGTTCGGTGGCATATCGGACGAAATACTTACCAGATTCATATTTCGCAAGCAATCCATCTATATCAAAATCCTCGAAATACAATTCCATCATGTTATTGAACGGCGTAGAAGTTTCATTCAATGTTTTCCCCCATATGTCGGCATCCTGCAAAACAAGTCCCTCCGATAAGATCACATTACCTTCATTCTTAAGAATCACTTGCAGTCCAAATAAGTCCCTATAAAATTCTATGGATTTTTCTATATCATCCACCACAATCAGTACATTCTTTAACATACCGGCCACCTCGCAATCCGCATTCGATTATATGATCTTCCCAGACAAATGATCAATTTCATGCTGACAGATCTGTGCCGTCCATCCGGACAGCTTCTGCCGCTGTTTTTTCCAGTTGAAGTCATAATATTCTACTTCAATTTCCTGATATCTGGTCGTCTTACGAACACCATCCAGAGACAGACAGCCTTCTTCCGTCTCATACATGTCATGCTTTGAAACAATCACCGGGTTAAACATAACAACATCTATAAATCCCATATTCACAATGATAATATTCTTCCTTACACCAATCATATTTGCAGCCATACCAACGCACCGTTCCCGGTTCGCCTGCAGTGTGTCCTGCAGATCCTTCCCAATCTGGATATCTGCTTTTGTGGCTGGCTTGGATGGCTGTCCTAAAAAGAAAATGTCTCTTACGATTTGCTTTACCATTTATTTTCTCCTGTATTTAATTTCTAATTCTTATTTATCCTGACCGGAAATCTTTCTCATCGGCTCAAGATTAATTTTACAGCATCAAGCAAGTCCTCAGTGAATCCTTTAATACCAACTCAAGTATAACATAGATATAACCCCTGTAGTGCATAAACTCGAAATATTCCTGTTCACTGGCAAATAAAATGTATTTGCCTTCTACGTATCCCATGTATCCGTTGCTTGTGTTATAACCTTTCATCTGCCAGTTCCCCCTTGATTTCTTTTTCTAATATTATCAGTTTACACCAAATGGCTGTGCAAAAATCTCGACAACCAAAAGGCTAAACTTCCTAAATCATTTTTGTATTCAACAGCTGAAGATAGAGAATAGCAAGGACAGGAAGTAGTTACCCACCTTCCGGACATTCGTCTCAAAACAGGAATCCTACTGGAATACTTGCAGATAGATAAGGAAAGCAGCTTATCTTCCTTTGTCACAATAAATCCTGTGTCATAAAGCTGATAAGCTGCCATTTTGTTCTGCAGGTATTCTATTTGTTCTCGCTCAACCTTTTCTTTAACTCAAAGATATTCTCCTCAATCCGCTGTATTACAGCCTTAAAATCATCATCTGATTTCCCCGTTGGATCATCAAGTCCCCAGTTATCATCAAACGCCCTTCCAATAAAAGGACATCCCACATTGCATCCCATTGATATTGCGATATCAACATCTGGGATATCAGTAATCAGCTTACTATACTGACCATTTGCTTCCATATCAATTCCATAAATCTCTTTCATAATACGAACGGCATCCTGATTAATCTGAGGCTTTGTCTCTGTTCCGGCCGAATAGCTTTCAAATATATCTGATGCCAGACGTTTTCCCAATGCCTCTGCTATCTGACTACGACATGAATTATGAACACAGATAAATGCGACTTTTTTCTTATTCATGAAATGGGCACCTCTCCTTAATACATTGGTTGTTCTTATCAGAATGAATACACTTTATAACAGGCTTTTCCATTTGTATATTGAAATTCTCTGCCACATAGTCAATCGCTGAGATTATGGCCATATAAGAATCTCTTTTACAACATCTTGGTCCACCAATGCTCCCGATTGCGTCAAGTGCCTTAGAAGTCATTTTATTAGCCAGACCCCAAGGTTCATTTTTAAGTGGAGTCGCTCCTGAGATTATTGATATAAACATTCCTGTACTAATTCCAGCACCACAAGCACCCCAGAATCCACATACGCCACCCGGAACAGTTTTTCCTCTATTCATCATTTCAAGTAGTGCTTCCGGCAAATCAATCTCACCACCTGCATTTTTATATGCAGCAAGAAGTGCTGAACCAACCATAACATGATGCTCTGGTCCATGCATATGACAGAATGGCTGTTCCATCATTTTTCTTATAATTTCTATCGGATTCTTAGATGTTTCACTAAGACATATGTCTATAATTACATCCATTCCTTTTGTATGGCATTCATTACATACATAATGACCCTGCTCACATCTAGTTTTGCTTAATTCCTTTTTATGGCATAACACGCACTCCATCATTTCATCTTTTTCGAGATATATAAGTGGTGCTTTACATATAATACATTCTTCTTTCATTTCCATTTCCTACTTTCCCAAAGCTTCAATAAATGAACTTGCCTCTCTTATTACTTTTTTATTCAGAGAATAATGATGCCACTTGCCTTCCTTACGATCATTTACAAGCCCACAGTCGACCAATATTTTCATGTGATGTGACAAAGTAGGCTGCGTGATATTAAATTTATCCAGAATTTTACATCCACATTTTTCTCCGTCTGACAGTATCTGAACAATCTCCAGCCTTTTTGTATCCGATAATGCTTTGCATATTAGTATCATATTTCTTGTATTCATTTTTGCTACCTCACATAGATATTTGTCTATGTATTAAATTATCATGCGCATAGATACTTGTCAATGTGTATTCATTAAATACGGACATATCCGGTAGATAGACCTGCACCAACTTTTGCGATATACCCACTCTTAACCAGATTCGTCAAAGTCCTTTCCACGGTAATTTTGCTTATATCAGGACAAAGTTCCATGATTTCTTTCTTTGTAATTTTGCCAACCTTGTTATCAATAACCGCTTTAATTCTATCAGGCTTAGAAAGACCCCGATGCTTCAAATGCTCTACACGGCTTTCGAATTCATTGTATGCTTTCAACATGATACCCAGATAATATTTAACAAAAGGCTCATAGCTGTTTTCTCCCTCATGCCAGCCAGTAGAACTTGCTTGAAGGGCTTCATAATATGTTTCCTTTGTCTTTTCAATCAACATTTCCATACTGACATATTTTCCAACGATGTATCCCGCCTTATAAAAAAGCAGTAAAGTGAGCAAACGGCTCATCCTACCATTTCCGTCATTGAAAGGATGGATGCACAGAAAGTCCAGAATGAACATGGGAATCAAAACCAGTTTATCAATGCGGTCAGCTTCCCATGCTTCAAGGAAGCGAGCGCAAAGTTCTTCCATCGCTTCAGCAGTCTGAAATGCGGGAACTGGAATAAAACGTGCCTTCTGATGACCCTCGGCATCTGTTTCTGCAATTACATTATCGGAATTCTTATAACTTCCACCAGCAGCCCCCTGTGAATAGGAGTACAGATCTCGATGTAACTGCAAAATAATGTTCGGTCTTGGGTTGATATATTCATAACCTTCGTGAATTGTGGAAAGTACTTCACGATAACCAGCAATTTCCTGCTCAGATCGGTTGCGGGGTTCTGCTTTTTGACTTACCAATTCTTCCAAACGCTTATCGCTTGTAAATATACCTTCGATTCGGTTGGATGCTCCCGTACTCTGAATCAATGCAACTTCTAAGAGTGTTTTCAATTCATCTACATTGGCTTCGAGAAATAATTCCTGTTTGCCTTTATGTTCATGGATGCTGCTAACCATCTGAACAATTTCAGGTGTTAACAACTTCGCAGGACTTACAATAAAATCAAAGTCTCTCATAGGAATCTCCTTCATTTCAGATTTATCTTCATCATTCTATCATCAAATGATGGAGATCTCAATAGATTTGATGGAGATAGAATATCCATATACACAATAAATATCCTCATTTCATCCATATATTATATCGTTTTATGAATCGTTTTTTCACTAAAATTACACTATTCTTTCACTATTTTTCATTACTCCATCGTTTTCGCCAACGAATTGAGCAACGCCCGCCTCTCTGGATTCAGATTCTTTTTCTCATAAAATGCTTCTTTAAAAAGCTCTGCATTTTTCCTTTGGTCATCATCCGGAATATGAGAGTACGCATCCGTAACCATATTGACCTGTGCATGGCCGGAATCACCCTGTACTGCTTTGATATCAGATAATGGTACACACAAGCACGGAAAATACTTTATGCAAAATCTTCCACAGTAAAATCTATAAATGATCCGCAAAGGCAAAGGAAACCGACAGTTTACCATGTTTGGAATTATGGCAGTTCTTTTAGGAAGTGGAGATGCATTCCATCTGGTTCCCCGTGCAGCAGCGCTTTGTACAACTGGACTTGAGAACTTTACTGTACAGATGGGGTTAGGAAAGTGGATTACCTCTATCACTATGACTATCCTAAAATCATCCCCGCCTCAGAATTTGCAGCAAGTTGTTGCAAATTTTTTATATCCTTTTATTTTACAGAAGTACTTATTTTTAACTTTTTTCCTTCAGATTTTTATATTGCAAAAATCATATCACCATCTGCAGTATATCCTCTATATGTTCTGCATAATAATCAGCCCCATTCAGTTCCCCTTTCTCACCATATCCATACAGGCATCCTATAAAAGGGCTTTTGCAGGACCTGGCACATTCCAGATCCTGTCTTCTGTCTCCGACTACCAGATAAGGGCCACTATATTCCCGGATGATTTCCTGCACAATTTCTGTCTTTGGACGGAATCTGTATGATTCACAGTCATAAAAACGGTCAAACCATCGTTCCATCCCAAATTCCTTCCAGTGTGCCTCACGATATGAAGCTTTACAGTTACTTAAGATCACAAGGTGATATCCCCGGTTCTTCAAAGCTGTTAGCATCTCCTCTGCTCCCGGATACCACACTGCCTTATGTTTCCTGATCTGTCTTACCATCAGATCTCCTACCATCCTGCTTGCCTGCTCTTTATAGCTCTGATCCAGTTCCGGCAAAAATGTATTCCACATCTCCTTACTGTTAAGTCCCAGCCAGCCGGCAATTTCCACCGAGCCTATCTCCCGTTCTTCGGTAACCTTCTGTTCTGTCAGCCACTGATAGGTTTCACGAAATGCCGGTTCATAGATTCCAAGGGTATGATGGATCGTTCCATCATAATCGAATATGATCGTTTTTGTCATCATTTATTTTCCTGTCTTTTAGAGCTGCTTCATCAGATTGGCCATCTCAATCGCAGATAATGCACAATCATAGCCTTTATTTCCCGCTTTGCTTCCTGCACGCGCAATAGCCTGCTCGATATTTTCAGTCGTGATCACTCCGAATAAAACCGGGATTCCTGTTGCAAGTTCAACCTGTGCGATTCCCTTGGCAGATTCATTACACACCAGATCATAATGTGAAGTATCTCCACGGATGACAGCTCCAACGCAGATAATTGCATCATATTTTCCTGACTGTGCCATCTTCTGTGCTGTAATCGGAATCTCAAATGCTCCCGGTACCCATGCTGCAGTAATGTTCTCTTCTTCTACTCCATGTCTTACCAGTCCGTCGACTGCCCCTCCCAATAATTTATTCACAATAATTTCATTGAATCTCGCTGCCACGATACCAACCTTCATTCCCTCCGGTGCTACTACTTTTCCTTCTACTAAATTGATCTGTCTCATTTTTTCTTCCTCCTGATATTTGCTGTTTTTTATAAATTTATTTCTTTAAAAATATGACCCATCTTTTCCTGCTTCGTCTTCATATACTTCCAGTCATACTTTTGTGCCGGAATCTCCAGAGGTACTCTCTCATTGATCTTCAGTCCGAATTCGCCAAGTCCATAGACTTTATCCGGATTATTTGTCAGTAATCTTAATGATTTCACACCAAGGTCTGACAGTATCTGTGCCCCGACCCAGTACTCTCTGAGATCCGGCGCAAACCCTAACTTCACATTAGCCTCCACAGTATCGTATCCCTGCTCCTGAAGCGCATATGCTTTGATCTTATTGATCAGTCCGATTCCTCGGCCTTCTTGTCTCATATACAGAATGATTCCTCGGCCTTCTGCTTCTACCTGGCGCATCGCTGTCTGCAGCTGCAGGCCACAGTCACATCTGAGCGATCCGAATGCATCCCCTGTCAGACACTCCGAATGTACCCGGCAAAGCACATCCTCACCATCTCCCAGATCACCTTTTACCAGTGCCAGATGATGCTCTCCTGTAATATCATTGATATAACCATACATTTTAAAATCACCGTACTGCGTTGGGAGGTTTGCAACGGCTTCCTCCTTTACATGCTTTTCATGTATTCTTATATAATCCTGCAGATCACGGATCGTAATAAATGTAAGGTTATGCTCTTTTGCCATTTCCCATAGCTGTGATGTACGCATCATAGTTCCATCTTCTTTCATAACTTCACAGCACACGCCGCATTCTTTCAGTCCGGCAAGTCTCATAAGATCTGTTGTTGCCTCTGTATGGCCATTTCGTACCAAAACCCCGCCTTTTCTGGAAATAAGCGGAAACACATGTCCCGGTCTTCTGAAATCCTCCGGTTTTGACTGATCATCCACACACTTCATGATAGTATAGGAGCGCTCTTCCGCAGAGATACCTGTGGTTGTATCTGCGTGATCTACTGCCACGGTAAATGCTGTACTGTGATTGTCCGTGTTCTCCGCAACCATCGGCGGAAAGTTCAATCTCGCCGCAATTTCTGCAATCATCGGTGTACAGATAAGACCCTTTGCATAGGTCGCCATGAAATTAATATTTTCCCTGGTCGCAAACTCTGCCGCACATATCAGATCTCCCTCATTTTCTCTGTCCGGATCATCTGTGACCAGAACTATTTTTCCTTCCTTAAGATCCCTAAGTGCTTCTTCAATTGTGTTGTACTGATAATTTTGTGACATAGTGTATATCCTCCTGTTCTAAAACCCGAATTCTTCAAGAAACTCCATCGTAATTCCGGATTCTTTTTTCTCTTCTTCGTTTTTTCTGATGCCAAGCAGTTTTTCTACGTATTTTCCGATCACATCATTTTCCAGATTAACCAGATCCCCCGGCACCTTTTCCAAAAGAGTGGTTTCTTCTCCTGTATGTGGAATGACCGACACCTGAAAACCAGCTTCATCAACCCTTGCAACTGTCAGGCTGATCCCATCAATACAGACGGATCCTTTTTCCACGATCAGATGCAAAATCTGTGGCGATGTCTCAATTGATACCCAGATGGCATTTTCTTCCCGGAGCATGGAACGTATCACGCCAGTCCCATCAATATGGCCGCTTACTATGTGTCCCCCGAACCTGCCGTCTGCAGCCATTGCACGTTCCAGGTTTACCTGGCTTCCGGCCTTGCAGCTGCCAAGACTGCTTCTTCTGATCGTCTCTGCCATCACATCGGCAGTAAATCCGTCCGGCTGAATCGACGTAACTGTCAGACACACACCATTCACAGCGATACTGTCACCGATCCTTGTCCCTTCCAGGACTTTCCGGGCTTTCACTGCCAGGATCCCTGATTCCCCTGTCAGCTGTATATAACGGACTTTTCCTTTCTCTTCTACGATTCCTGTAAACATGATTCCTCCTGTTTTTTATCACACACCTGACATTTTATCCGGATATCCTCACCGATCTGGCAGATATCTGTATATTTCAGTTCCACTGCTTCAGACGGCAGTTCAACTCCAATGCCCTCTACCGGTGTCTTCCCAGCCACACCGCCAAACAGCTTTGGTGCCACAAAAGCCTGTACTTCCTTTACAATTCCAGCTCGCAGTGCACTGTCATTTAACGTACCTCCTCCCTCCAGGAGGATGCTGTCAATGCCTCTGTTTCCAAGATCTGCCATCAGCTTCTTAAGGTCTATCTGATTCTTTTCATCGGGACAGTAAATGGTTTCAACTCCCATGGTATGTAATATTTTTATTTTCTCTTCTGCATTTTTCTGTTCTGCATAAGCCACGATCGTCCGGTACTTTTCCGCACTTTTTACAATCTGACTGCCCGGCGGGATCCTGAGCTTACTGTCACACACAATCCTGACAGGACTTTTCCAGCCTTCTACCCGGACGTTTAACATCGGATCATCTGCAAGCACAGTTCCAATACCAGCCATGATTCCCATGTACTGATGCCGCATATGCTGTACTTCTTTTCGTGCAGATTCTCCGGTGATCCATTTTGATGCTCCTGTTTTCGTTGCGATCTTCCCATCCAGTGTCATGGCATACTTCATTACCACATAAGGAGTCTTCGTAGTAATATAATGGAAAAACACCGGGTTCAGCTGATCACATTCTTCTCTCATAAAATCTTCAACTACTGTTACACCGGCTTCCCTTAACATCTGTACACCTTTTCCTGCCACTTTCGGATTCGGATCTCTGGAACCGATCACCACTTTTCTGATCTTCTGTTCAATGATCGCTTCCGTACATGGAGGTGTTTTACCATGATGACAGCAAGGCTCCAACGTGACATAAATCACCGCACCTTCTGCTGATTCTGTAAGAGAAGCAATTGCATTACGTTCCGCGTGAAGTTCTCCATACTTTTTATGATAGCCTTCCCCGATGATCTTTCCGTCTTTTACGATCACTGCCCCTACCATAGGATTGGGATTCGTCCAGCCTTCTCCTTTTTTGGCCAGTTGAATAGCCCGAAGCATATATTCCTGATCCGTCATTTCTATTCCTTCTTTCTTATTCCTGTTCTTTGCCTGGGCTACGCCGAGGCTTTTAAACATGTGCAATCGGATTCACAGACAAGTGAATGGTATAGTTATTTCGAAAACGATGTACCAGATACAAAAAAAGCCTGCAGAAATATCTGCAGGGTGGAATTGATCTGTTACATATGATTGATAAATGAATGTCTGATTTTCCTATATAAAAAGCTCTGAAATGGATCACCATCTCAGAGCTCTGATACTACATTCATTCATACAAAAAATCAACTGTACTATCATCTTCTTCCATCCAGACTGTACTGTCGGCCCCGGAATCTCACCGGATCATGCCTCTCGGCTCGCGGGCTTTACCGCCGGTAGGGAATCTCACCCTGCCCTGAAGATGTTATTTAATTTATTTATAAGATAGCACTAACTAACTTTTATGTCAAGTTAGTTTTTCATTTTCTAATTTTCCTCTATTTTATATTTTTTCCATTTTTATGAAATTTTCTTCGTTTTTTATATATATTTATATAGACATATTACTGAAAGCATGGTATAATATTGGAACAAATTTACAATCGATTGTTCAAATTTTGCAATATTTTTTTACGAAAGGAGGAATTTTGATGCACAATGAAGAAAATCTGTGGTCCGTTATAATTAAAAACGAGGAAAAAATTCTGTCTGTTTTGGCGAATATGCAAGAAGATATTTCTAACTTGAATGTTAAGGTTGATCGTCTGGATACTAGAATGGATAATCTTGAAACTAGAATGAATAACCTTGAAACCAGAATGGATAATCTCGAAGCTAGAATGGATAATCTCGAAACTAGAATGGATAATCTCGAAACTAAAGTTGCTAATCTCGAAACTAAAGTTGCTAATCTTGATACTAAAGTTGCCAATCTTGATACTAAAGTTGCTGATCTTGATATTAAGGTTGCCAATCTTGATACTAGAATCGGCAGCGTTGAAGGTAATGTAAACAGTCTTAGAACTGATGTTAATTCTTTGACATTTCGTATTACAAGGCTTGAACGCAGTCACTATGATCTATGTGATGAAGTCACAAGAATGCATCTTGATATCGAAACAAAACTCATTCCCATTCAAAATGAGATTTTAAGCTGTTATCTTTCTACCTTTGAGCGTTATAAGGACAGTACAAAAGATATCGAGCAGTTAAAAGTCGATGTCGATGTATTAAAAACAACCGTTGAAGCTCTTTAAAAATATTTGGAAATTTCTAAAAAAATAAAAATGGTGCCTGACACTTTTATTTTCTAGTGTCAGACGCCATTTTTTACATTCTCTTACGCATGATCAATACTAAAATTGCAAAAACTGCAACTGCCGCAATCGCAATTGTAATTCCTGTCATATGCTTTTTCTTTTCTTTTTTTTCTTCCTGTTTCTTCTTCTCTTCTTTTTGTTTTTGCTGCTCTTTGGTTTCTGTTGTCACTGTTTTTTCTGTTGCAGTCGTTGTTGTTTTGCTTGTATCAGATGTCTGTGATTCTGTGTTCGTTGACTCAGTATTCTTAGTCTTTGCTGTTCTTTCTGATTCTGTCTTCTGGTTTGCTTTATTCGTAGTTGAAGTGCTGTTCTTCTTTTCTTCTACTTTCTTCTGTTTATCTCTTCCAAGGTATGCATCGGCCTCTGGAACATCAATCTTTCCATCCATATAATCCTGATACGCCTGCTCAGCCCCTGCCCTTGTTGGCGGATAACCATGCGCAGAAAGCCATGCTTTTGCCTGTTGTTTTTGTTCTTCTGTATACGCATAAGTCTGTACCGGACGACTTGTGATCGTTACTGTACATAATGCTAACATTACGATTAATATTAACTTTTTCATGATGTACTCCCTCTTTTTTATGTTGAAACTGTTTGATTAATCTTATTTATTATAGCAGTGGTTTGGGGTAAATTCTATAGATTATTGTTTTTTGTACA